>Ga0209580_10000123_pt1 | contig 55837 bp, 58 predicted proteins | sample Coa_R1_5_FD_187153 | JGI IMG/M metagenome (GOLD analysis project Ga0209580, IMG submission 187153) | Surface soil microbial communities from Centralia Pennsylvania, which are recovering from an underground coalmine fire - Coalmine... | ecosystem: Environmental > Terrestrial > Soil >... | reverse complement strand
CGCACCAAGGCTACCGGTTGCAGGGGCGCACGCCAGCGTCGGTGTTCGCCGCTCGGAAGGCCAGTTGAATGATGACGACGCTCTTGGTTGGAGTGCAAAAGTGTCAACACCTCGTCCACACTGGACAACCTAGAAGTCATCTCATAAACAGGTCGTGCGGTACCGTCGTACCGGGCTACCCCATCGATGGTACTCTTACGTCATGCGACCCCTTCGGTATTACATCAACGTCACATTGGACGGGTGCTGCGATCATCGTGCAATTCCCGCGGACGAAGACTTGCATCGTCACGCGGTCGAGAACCTCGACCAGGCCGATGCCCTCCTCTTTGGCCGGGTGACGTACGACATGATGGAAGCAGCTTGGCGGCCGCCGGCGCGGACGGGAGCGAGGCCTGATTGGATGGAACCCTTCGCTCGGACGATCGACGCAGCAAAGAAGTACGTCGTGTCGAGCACCCTGGACCGGGTCGATTGGAACGCGGAGCTCGTGCGCGGGGATCTGGGGAAGGCCGTTCAGCAGCTCAAGCGGGAGTCGGGTAAGGGACTGTTAGTGGGAGGCGTGAAGCTCCCGCTGGCGTTGGCGGAGCTGGGATTGATCGATGAGTACGAGTTCGTGGTGCAGCCCAGGCTAGCGGGCCACGGGCCGACGTTGTTCGCGGGGCTATCGAAGCACGTCGACTTGAGGCTCGTGAGCCGGCTGGAGTTCGGCTCGGGGGCGGTGGCGATGCGGTATGAGCCGAGAAGGTAGCCATCGGGCTTGCCGAAGTCATCTCATGAACAGGTCGTGCGGTACCGTCGTACCGGACGGCCATGGGCCTGACCGACAAGCCATGGGCCGTGCTCACCCGATCTTCCGGTCACAGCGGCGACCGATGGCCGAGGCCAGCCGTGGGCCACCCGCGGCGTGTTGAACGCCGTGCTCTGGATCTTCCGGACCGGGGCGCCGTGGGCCGATCTGCCGCGGCGCTATCCGCCGTACCAAACCTGCCATCGCCGCTTCCAAGTCCGGCACCGATCGGGTCGCCTCGATCGCCTCCTGCAACGGCTCGCGGAGGATCTCCGCGACCGCGGGCAGATCGATCTGAGTGAAGCCTTCGTCGACGCGATCTTCGCGTCGGCGAAAAAAGGGGGCGTTGGCGTCGGTCCGACACGCTGTGGCAAAGGCTCCAGAATCATGGCGATTGTCGACCGTGCTGGTCTTCCAATCGCCGTCCACGTGGCCAGCGCTTCACCGTATGAGCCGCACCTCGTCCCCGCCACTCTCGAGGCCCGCTTCCTCGCCGATCTCCCCACCCGACTGATCGGCGACCGCGGCTACGAGCGACCCGCTCGATGACACGCTCATGCGCACCTACGGGATCGAGATGATCGCCGCGAATCGTCGGCGCCGCGCCCACACGCAAGATGGCCGCCCGCTGCGCCGTATCCGCCGACGATGGAAAATCGAACGCTTCTTCGCGTGGCTCCACAATTCCCGGTGCGTCGTCACCCGATGGGAGCGCCACCTCGAGAACACCCTCGGCATGGTCCAGCTCGCCTGTGCGCAGATCCTGCTACGGGCGTTTATGAGATGACCTCTAGGCTGTGCCGGTCCGATAGCGCCGTGCGAGCTCCGGCCGGTTGGCGCTCCCAAGGATTCTTCGCTGCAATTCCGCCAGCTGCTCCACCAACGATCCGTCGTCGAGACCGGGAATACAGGTGACTTCGCCCTGCGCGAACGCGGTAAGGGATGCGGCGACCACATCCTCCGCCGTCATCTTCGGTCTCTGGCTGAAATCCATGCCCTGCAATGCGTGGAACTCAGTCGCCACGATCCCCGGGAGGCACACCTGCACGCGTACTCCGCTCCCTGCAATCTCGCCCGCGAGGGACTGCGTGAAAGCCACCATGAACGCCTTGGCCCCGGCATAGATGGCGCGGTGGGGAAGCGGATTTGGCGGGATGGAGCCACTGAACGCGAGCAGCGATGCGACGTTGATTACGCCACCGGCGCCACGACGGATCATGCCGGGCAGGGCCGCGCGAGTGAGGCGCGCCACCGCACGAACGTGGATGGCGATGAGACGATCAACGACGGGCAGTTCAATCTGGGCAAAAGGATGGTACCCACCGAACCCGGCGTTGTTGACCAGGAGCGCGAGCGCTTCGTCGCCCGCGGCGCGCGCTTCAACCTCCGCGAGCGCATCGGCGTCGGTGAGATCTGCTGCGAGCACCTCCGCGTGGACGTGGGCTTCGCGGTGGAGCCGCTCGGCAAGCGCCTCCAGCCGATCGCGCCGTCGCGCGACCAGCACGACATCGTAACCGTCCCGCGCCAATCGGTGGGCGAACGCTCCCCCGATGCCGGCGGATGCCCCGGTGATCAGTGCTCGTCGCCGCGGACGAACGCTCTCCATAGATTACTCCTCCCTTGATCTCAAGGCGGTGGTTTTGCCGCAACGGTTCATCATCCTACATTCAGATCTTCGAGGTGACTTCCTTCCGCTGACAAGCGGGGACACCAACGCTGGCAAAGATCGGAGGCGGGAGCAAGGAGCGAGACGTTTGCGATGCCCCCGCAAGCCGCCCCGCGGCGCAAGCGAGCGCGGCGGTGATAACAACCCACGCTTCGGCTTCGATTGCCCCCGGATCTTTGCCCGGCCGCGGCGACCACCATCGCATGGTGTGAGAGATCGCCCGGGCCCGACGTCCGTGGCGTGATTCTCCTGGAAACCCTATCCGGGTGGGGAAGTCTTGACTAAGGGCCAGCTGATGGTGCGGGGTTCAGGGAGTTCGCCTCCGCCTAGACGAGATCGCACTCGATAGTGGGGACACAGTGGGGGGGCAGAATCCGTGATCCCGGCCACGCGATCAGTTCGGAAGTCGATTGAGCAGTACCCAGTACAGTCCTAATGACCGCACCGCGTCGCTGAACCGCTGGAAATCGACGGGTTTGACGATGTAGCTGTTGACCCCCAACGCATAGCAGGTTTTCAAGTCGTGCTCGTCACTCGAGGAGGTCAATATGACGACGGGAATCACCTTCGTCCGCGGATCCGCCTTGATGCGCTGAAGCACTTCGATCCCATCCATCCGAGGGAGTTTGAGGTCCAGCAGAATCAGCTTCGGACTGCCGTTGCCCTTGCGACCGTTTGGGAAGAGCAATTCTAACGCCTCCGGACCATCTTGGGCGACCTGAATGTGATTGGACACGTTGCTCTTCCGAAGCGTCCGGACGGTCATCTCCGCGTGGGCGGGGTTGTCTTCGACCAGCAGGATTTCCATGGGGTCTTCGATCATCTCTCATCACTCCTCGCAAGGGTGAAGTAGAAGGTGGCTCCCTTTCCGACCTCTCCTTCGGCCCAGACGCGCCCCCCGTGACGGTGGATGACGCGCTGGACGATCGCCAGTCCCACACCCGTGCCCTCATAGTCCTCCTGGCGGTGTAGGCGCTGAAAGACGTGGAAGAGTTTGTCGGCGTATCGCATCTCGAACCCCGCGCCGTTGTCTTTCACGAAGTAGGTGTGAAACGCGGGGTCGCTCAAATCCGGCCGCCACCCGACCTCGATGCGGGCGTCCTCTCGATTGCGGCTGAACTTCAGCGCGTTGGAGAGGAGGTTCACATACACCTGTTTGAGCAGCCCGGAATCCGCTCGACACCGCGGCAGGTCGCCGATCCGGATATCCGCCACCCGTTCCCTTCGCGCCCCGTTGAGCTCGGCCAGGGCGTGGCGGACGACCTCTGCCGGGGAGACCGACTGCTCCTGGATCGGCTGACGGCCGAGACGGGAGAGCGACAGCAAGTCATTGATGAGGCTCCCCATGTGCTGAGTGCTCACGACGATCTGGTCAATAAGGCGTCGCGCATCCTCCGGAAGGATCGCCGAGTAATCCTCGGTAAGCATCCGAGAAAAACCGCCGATCGTAATCAGAGGCGATCGCAGATCATGCGCGACCGAGTACGAAAAGGATTCGAGCTCTTGATTCACGCCTTCAAGCTGCGCCGTCCGCTGACGCACACGCTCCTCCAATTCTCGATTCAGGGCGCGGATTTCGTCCTCTGCCCGCTTGCGCTCGGTGATATCCCGCACGAACCCGGTGAAGACAGGCGGTTTGCTCGACGGGTCAACGATGATGCTCAGTTCGACGGGAAACTCCTCGCCCGTGGCGCGGAGCGCGGTCAATTCGGTGCGTTTACCGAGAACGGGGCCCGTCCCTGTCGTCATGTAGGTGGCGAGCCCCTGACGGTGACGCTCACGAAGGTTTGCAGGGATGATGAGGTCAACCAGCTCGCGCCCCAGCACGTCACCACGGCGATACCCAAAGGTCGCTTCCGCGGCCGGGTTGAACTCAAGGATCCGCCCGAGGTGATCCATGGTGATGATGCAATCCAGCGCGCCCTGCAATATGGCCGATTTGCGCGCCTCGCTCTGCTGCAGGGCAAGCCTCGCGTGCTTGCGCTCGGTGATATCCTGAGCCACCACCAAGATCGCGTGTCGACCGGAGAATTCCAGCGTATGCGAGGTGATGTGCACATCGATCACCTGTCCGTTCTTGAGGCGGTGATGCCATTCGCCGGATGACTGAAGCTCGGGGCGTTCTTTCGCCACGTTCGCGAGCAGGCGTGGCACCTCATCCTCGGGGCGCAGCTCGGTAATCCGCATCGCCAAAAATTCATCGCGCGAGTACCCATAGTGGGCGACGGCAGCCCCGTTTACCTCGATAAGCTTGAGGGTCTCAAGATCGTAGACCCACATGGGAAGAGGGTTATTGGCAAACAGCAGCTGGAAGGATTCCACGGTGCCTCGCAGTGCCACTGATGCGCGCCCCCCCTTATTGTCTGCCGACGGATGAAGCACGAGGATCCGCGTCACCGCGCTCCGGACGATCGATGCCCCCACCGCTATCCGTAATGCCCGCATAGGACTTCACGTAGACCCGTCGGGCTCCACACCGCCCGCTTCACGATCGAGGAATCACCCACCATCGGGACTTTCCACCGCGAGCGAGAGAGCAGAACGGCCAAGGATCGTCTGGCGGAGGGGTCGGAATCGCTTCCGGGGGAGCGGTAGGGAGTGTCAGCGAGGATGACGCGCGCGGTTCCACGAGCGATCAGCGGGTGGCGGGCAGCCGTCTCACAGAGGCGGGGGCCGGATTCACTGGAGGCGTCAGACCATTCTCGGGCCCCTCCCCCCCGTCGGTCGTCGTTTCGACAAATTCCGCGGTCCGGCTATCCCGCCACTTTGGAGTCCGCTTGCAGTTGTTCGGTCAACCGCCCCAGCGCCTCAAGTTGCTCACGTGCCTGACGGATAACCACGAAGGCACTCCTCGGCTCGCTTGCGCCTTCTGCGATTTCCAACAACATGAGGCATTTCTCCTGGAGCGCCTTGATCCGAGCCGCCAAGACATCCGACCCATCGATCTCTCCGCCGTTTGGGGAGATGTCGGGGAGTCCCGGCAGGTGACTCCGATGCATCAAGATGGATACCACTGAGGTATTGAACCGCTTCGCAATGCCCTCGGGCGGGTCATTCCTCGAAAGCGCATCGTCGATCTGGGTCCGGTTCTCATGACTACAAATCCGGCAAAATCGCGAGGGCGGAGGGGTCCCGGAAGCAGCGTCCATAGGCTCACGGTACACGAAACCGATGGCCGCGACTTCCCCCCATCTAAATGGTTCTCGCTCGTCCGAATGAACTGTCTGTAAATATCGAACGATCACAGCCTTCGCCGCGCCCGTTCGCGGGATGGCGGACCCTTTGCCCGGCTTACCGGCAAGTTCGCGCGGGCCCGTTCACGACATTCTCGGGCGGAAGGACCCCCTGCGCGGCCGTTTTCCGCCGCGCGAACCAAACCGAGCACGCAACTATGACGGGATGTCCGGCGATGATACGATCGCGTGACCCGATAAGCTCGCGCACGGGGCGGGGTTTGATGGAGCGAAGGGGAAAGACGCGGCGAGGAGTGGAGGAGGGCCGGCTGTGGGTGGGGGATGAGCTTCGCCCGGCGGGTCTCTGCGCGTCCCGTTAGGTGTTCTTGCGGCTCGCGCGCATCACGATTTTGGCCTGCCTCCACGCATCGGCCTCATCCGGGGACTCGCCACACCCCAACAGCCTCCCCGAACTGGCCTTCACACTCGATGTCGCGCCCGACAGGGTCACGTACCAGAGCCACCGCCCCGCCGTGGGAAACACGAGCAGGTCATAACGATCCTGTCCGTGGGACACCCGGATGAGCCCGTCCTTGGGACTGCTCATGCGCTCCAGCATCCCCCACGCCCGAACACCAGGAGCACGGGAGGGGGAAGGACGCAGATGCCGCCCGCGGGAGGGTACCCCTTCCGGTCCCTCGCCGTCATCGTTCTGGCTCGATGAGCCGGCGGATCCGCGGAGGCGCCTGGCGCCGGTGGCACGCGCTCACCTCCCCGGGGGACGATAGGTGATCCTCTTCTTCACCGCCTGGTCCATCTCTTCGGGGGTGACGAGCACTGTGGCGGTGGCCCGGACCACGCCGGAGCCGTTGACGGCTAGCATCACGCTCGTCATGGTCACGTGATCGGGCAGATCGACGATGGCAAAGACGTCAACATCGCCAAACGCATAGTAGAACGCTTCGAGCCGGCCGCTGAGGTTCTCCGATACGCTCGCCAACATCGCCTGGAGGGCGAAAAGGTTATCCTCGCTGGCAATGAGGGGAGCGACCTTCACCCCCCCGCCGGCCTGTTCGAGCATCTCTTGGATCGCCGCCTGCCTCGCCGACCCGCCGCCGCCGCGGATGAGACCGCGCACCCCATCGGGATTGTAAGATCCTCGGATCAAGTACTTGGCCACGTCCCACCACCTCAGCAGCGTGGATGGTCAGCTCACTCATTTGGGATATGCCCCCTTCGCCACACCCATAGACGACCGGCTGCTCCGGCCCAGGGCCGGCGAGCTCCCGCGGAGCCCCCGAGGTTCGCGGCGAGATCGTGAGCGCGGGCGGAAGTCGTGGGGAGAGCACCCGATCACGTGAAGCGGGCGGAGACGTAGAGCTGCAGCGCGAGGCTGGCAAGATAGAGCAACGCCGCCAGCGCCACAATGACGGCGATGACCCGGGCGCTCGCTCTTCGCGAGCGGATGATCACAAACACCAAAGCGAATAAGGCGAGGTCGACGACGAAGATAACCGCTGTCAGCGCAATAAACATTCCTCAATGCCCTGAGGAAGGGGGGCACAGGGACGACGACGGCCTCGTCGGTGCCGTTTTCACCGGCGGGCGGAGCCATCCCCCGGGTGGCGCATTCGGTGGGCGGGCAGCCTATTTTCGATCACAGGAATGCGACCGTTCCCTTCGCCGCCCCGCGCGGCCGGGAGATGTGTGGGGAGCGGTGGCACCCCGCGGGGTCGCCCGGACTGGGTCGCGGAGGCCGGGCCCGGGGCCGCGCATCCTCGCCCGCCCCGCCCATGGTCACCGAGCGGCGCGCGCCGATGAAAGGTATCGCTTGGCCACCCTGCACACCATCGTATACGCCGGGTCATAGACGTTTCCGAGATCGTATTGCACGCACTGACCGAGGAGGAGGTGGGCCCCGCGCGCATCAAGGCCGTGGTCCTCTCGCAACCAACGCACCATTTCCGTTGTGGCGTGTTGCACGCACTGGTCGAGTGGCCGGGCGTTCCCCACGGTCATGATCTCATCCGCATTTTCGGCCCTCGGCCAGTGAATCGTCTTGCCTTTGACGAGACGCACGGTGAATTGCACGTCGAAGGAGATCTCAATCCCCGTCCCGACGATCTCGCCGTCCCCCTGGAGGGCATGCCCGTCGCCCAGATGAAAGAGCGCCCCGTGGACGAATACCGGGAAGTGCACCCAAACCCCCGCACGGAACCCGCGGTAATCCATGTTCCCGCCGTGTGTGGAGGAGGTCGCCGTGGAAATGGCCTGACCGTGCGACGGGGCGACCCCAAAGCATCCCAGCATCGGCGCGATGGGCAAGGTGAGCCGTCCCAGCGAGGTCGCGGGCTCGACGAGCGTGGCCGTGCCCGTCCGGAGGTCGATCTCCCACTTGGCCAGGATCGCATCCGGCGTCTGCTTGATGCACTCGGGGTCCAGAACGTTCTCGGCGATCACGGTCTGGCTCCACCCGAAGGGTCGGTTGGGAGTGAGCCGGTCGAGGTGGATAGACAGCATGTCGCCGGGTTCGGCCCCTTTGATAAAAAAGGGCCCGGTCTGCGGGTTCCCCCGCTCGGTCACCTGGATCCCCGCCGCATCGATTCCACGCGCGTCGACCGTCGTCGTCTCGACGGTGTCCCCGGGGGTGATGGTCAGAACGGACTCGTGGGGGCCCATCGTCGTATGGTAGATCTTCGGCGCAAACCTGTGGACCGCCATGCTCGCTCCTCACCGCCGACCGCCGGAGGCCTGGGGCCGGCCCTTCACCGATCCGACGCGGGCGTTATGATACGGCGCGCGAGGCCCCGATGCCTGTGGGAGCCCCACGGCCGACCGACCTTTCGATGCGATGTTTCCCCCACTCGGCGATCAGAAAACCCTTATCGTGAACACCCCAGGCCCTTTCCTACCTGCTCCCGACGACCCCGGCACTGACCCCGCCCTCACCCTCTACGGCCGCGTCGCTGTCCCCAGCCGCCTGGTCAGCGGGGCGTTCGTCCGCCCGCAGTGGGAACCCCCGGTCACTTCGAGATTGGCCCCGGTGACCCAGGGCAGTCGATCCGAGGCCAGCGCCGCCACGGCCTCCGCCACATCGCTCGGAATCCCCGTCCGTCCGAGCGGCGTCATCTCGATCATGAGATTCAGGTAGGGGTGCCCGGCCTCTCCCCGTCGCAGGGGGGTGTCGGTCACCAGGCCGGGGGTAACCGCGTTCACGCGTATGCCGAGGGGACCGAGCTCCGTGGCGAGGACCTGCGTCAGCATGTTGATCGCGGCTTTGGACGCGCAGTAGGCCGCGGACCCCGGTCGTCCCGAGGTCGCAGCCCCCGAGGAGATGTTGATGATGCACCCCCGTGCGCCCCGGTCGACCATCTGACGCGCCGCGGCCCGGCAGGTCAAGAAGCACCCCTGCGTGTTCACCAAAAACGGCGATTGCCAGGTGGCCAGGTCCATTTCCAGCACCGGGACGTTCGGGGAAACCCCGTGACAGTTGACGAGGATGTCCACCGGCCCCAGCGCCTCGGTCACGCCCGCCAGCAGGCGCTCCACGTCGGCCTCGCGGCTGACGTCTCCGGCGAAAGCCGCCGCCCGTCCGCCGGCCTTCCGCACGGCGGAGGCGGCGGCCTCCGCGCGGGGTCCATCAAGATCGCACACCCCCACCGCCGCCCCCTCCCGGCCGAATACTGTGGCGATGACCGGGCCGATGCGGCCCCCACCCCCGGTCAGCCAGACCACCTTGCCCGCGAACTCCATGTCCCCTCCCCCCTTCCTGATCGGCCGGTGGCACCGCTCGAGATCCGGCCGCCGATCGCCCCCGCGTGGCCGGCCCCCAAAGCTTGGTCACCCGGTCTGGGGGGGGCCTAGGCGGACACGCCCCTTCGACTCAATCCATGGGCTTCCCGGGTCTCCCCGGGCGGGGGACGGTCTATCGATCCGAGGGGTTGTCGGCGGCGCGCCCGGCGGGCGCGGCCCGCAGGCCGATGATCTGTTCAAACGCGGAGAGCAGGATCTCCGGGCTCTGGGCCCCGGAGATGCCGTACTTGCCGTCGACGATGAAGTGGGGCACCCCCTCGATCCCGAGCTCCCGAAACTCCGCTTCGGCCTGACGCACGTCGGCGGTCCCCGCCTCGCTTGCGAGGAACCCGTCGGCCCGCTCCCGATCCAACCCGCAGGTCGCCGCGACATCGAGGAGGGTTTGCCGGTCTCCAACGTCCTCGCCCTCGATGAAATAGCGTCGAAACAACTCCTCCACCACGTGGTCCTGCGCGCCTTCACGCCGGGCCAGCCAGATCAGACGGTGCGCGTCGAAGGTGTTGGGGGTCCGGCGGATGCGATCAAAGGCGAAGCGAAGGCCTTCCGACGCCCCCACCTCGGTCAACCGCGCGTCCAGCGCCTCCGACCGTGCCGGATCTCCAAACTTGGCCTCGCGGTACACCTTCCGGTCGATCCCCTGGCGAGGCATCTCCGGGTTGAGCTGAAATGGGTGCCACTCCACCATGGCCTCGACGCCGGACCCGAGCGCCCGGAGCGCCTTCTCCAGACGCCGCTTGCCGACGAAACACCAGGGGCAGATCACGTCCGAGACCACGTCAATGCGCAGGCGCATCGCGTCCCCTTTCCCCCGACGCCGGTCGCGTGCGGCGGGCGACTCAAGGGTACTGCCTCCGCCACCGAGCGTCAACGCCGCCGGCCCAACTCCTTCAAGAACTCCGCCAGTCGATCGTACCACGCCACGTACTCGGCGGGCCGAAAATGGGCGTTTGCGGGGCTGGGGTTGGGAACGACAAACAGCCCGGTCCGCCCGAGGTGCCGCGGTTGTGCCCCCAGCGTCCACCCGCCCTCCGCCGCTCCCAGGGCGTACCGGGCGAACGGCCGATAGGCGGTGAGGCCGTGGAAGCACGCGACGCGCGGCCGGCAGGTTTCGAGCCGCCGCCGAAGCTTCGGCGCCCACGCACGGAAGTCCGCGGGACGCAGATCCCCCGCGCTCCGGCTCGGGGTCTTCACCACATCGGTGAAGCCGATCCCGTACGCAAGGAGCGCCCGGTCGTCCGCCGGCCCGAGCGCCTCCCGCCCGAGGGCCGCGCGAATCGACGCGCTGAGCGCGGATCGCGAGAACGCCGGCCAGAACCGGCTGGTGGGTCGGGCGAAGTAGTGCCCGCGGGCCACCGAGTACACCCCGGGATTGATGCCCACAAAGACGAGGTCGAGCCGAGGGGCGAGATAGTCGGGGAGCGTGCTGAACGGGTACGACGACCCGGTCGGGCGCGGCACGCGCGATCAGCCGGGGACGAGTTGCATCTGCTCCTGCCAGAGGCGGTAGAGCGCCCCGGACGCCTCGACGGAGACGTCGTCCATGCGGATCAACCCGTCCTCGGGCACCGGCCGGATGAGCGTGGCGCCGCGGGAGAGGCCCATCGGCAGCCACCGCTCGCGCTTCGCACTCACGGCGTCGTCGATCAACCCGTAGACCGTGTAGCCGCCTTCCCCGTCGAGGATCTCGCCGACCCCCAGCGGGCGCTTCGCCGCGCAGGCAACCGCCGCGACGGGCACCGGCCGCGGCGTGCCGGTGGCTCGGTGCTCCAGCACCGCTCGGGCGACGCTGATCGGCAGCTCCATTCCCACCAGGTGGAACGGGCGGTACATGGCCGCATACGTCCCCGTCCGATCCACCGGCATCCCGTAGTCGGCGAAACACCGCCGCGTGTACGGCCGCGGCGAGGTGATCACCACGTAGACACCCCAACGAAGGTCGTTGGGGACCGGCCGGCCGTCGCGGTCGACCGAGCTGACCACCTCGACCACCCCCGAGTGCTCGAGGACTCCCCCCTGCTCGGCCGGCTTCAGGACTTCGGGAAGACGGTCGATGCCGGCGGGCGGGAAGTGCATACCTCGAACGTCGGGGCGAAGCCCCGTCATGTTCGCCACCGCCGCCATTTCGATCGCCGACTTCGTCCCGTCGGTGAAGGAATTGTACATCCGAGGATTCAGCCCCTCACGCTGCTCGGCGTCCGCGCCGTATCGGTCCCAGATGTCGTCGGGGGTGCCCTTCCGGTAGGCGGGGAGATACTTTGTCCCCTTGCCCGCGGCCACCACCTCGAATCCCAAGCCGGTCGCCCACTCGACGAGCTCATCGATCAGGGCCGGCTGATCGCCGTACGCGGCGGAGTAGACGAGCCCGGCCAGGTCGGCGGTCCGTCGGAGCACCGCCCCGACGAGCACGTCGGCCTCGACGTTCACCATGACGACGTGTTTGCCGCGGCGGAACGCCTCCAGGGCGGAGTCCACCCCGGCTTCGGGGACGCCCGTGGCCTCCACGACCACGTCGATGTCGCTTCCGAGCAGGACGCGGGAATCTTCGGTGAACGCAGGAACGCCGCGCGCGATCGCCTCGTTGACCCGCCGCACGGCATCGGCCCGCACGACCGCGTCGGCGGAGAACCCGGCGTGCGCCAGGGCACGCAGCCCCCGGTCGGCGCCGAGATCACAGACCACGGCGGGGCGCACCCCGCGCATCGTCGCAAGCTGGCAGAGGATCATCGTGCCGAATCGCCCGGCCCCGATCACCCCGACGCGCACGGGCCGGCCCGCCGCCTCGCGGGCGGCGAGCTGCTGGTTCAGCATGCGCGGTGGATCAGTGGCCGCAGCTGCACGCCCCGCCGCAGCCGCATCCACCCGACGAGCTGGTGTCGTCCCCGCCCCCGCGGGCCGCGGTCATGACGAGGATGGGGGTGTACACTCGACGGGTGTTGCCGTGGCCGCACTCGGGACACGCCGTCCTCTTTCGCGATTCATACTCCGCCACCGTCGCGGTCATCTCGAACTCGTGCCCGCACGACCGGCATTGAAATACGTATGTCATCAGGGCCTCCTCCGTTCAGCCTTCGCGAATCTCCCAAGCATGGCTAATGGCGACGCAGCCTTTCAGCGTCTGGGCGATCGGACAGCCGCGCTCGAACACGGCGAGCGCGCGCTCGGCCTCCTGGCGCATTCCCGACGGGATCGTCAGGTGGTAGGTGACGCGGATCGCGGTCACCTTCATCACCCGCTCCGGAGCCTCAACCGTCCCTTCGGCCTCCGCCCACAGCTTCTCCGGGGCGCTGGCGATCCCGCGCGCCTCCAGCGCGCCGGCGAGGGTCCCGGTGAGTCAACCCGCCGCCGCGGCGACGAGGTGGTCCAGGGTGCTGGGGAGCTCCTCGTCGGGTTCCATCTTATAAAACGCCTTCACCCCAGTGTTCACTCCGTACCGGATCGGCTCGGGAAAATCCCCGATGAACGCCCGGCGGTTCGGGCGCTTGTCCTGGTAGATACGCACCCGCGCTATGTGAACGGGCTCCACGTCGCACCCCCGGTCCTGCGTCGGTTCGAGACTTCGATTGCCGGCACCGAAGCAGGAATCTAGTAGGAGTATAGCATGCGAGGCGAGCCGTAACCGGACGCGGGCGAAGAGCGGGCGCGGAACGATGGGTCCACCCCAGGAGTCGGGGGCCAGCGGGGATCAGCGGTGCGGCGGGGACACCGCCTCCCGCTTGTAAAGGTCCTGCTTCATCGCGTAGAGGCGCTGGTCCGCCACGTGGAGGAGGCGCTCCGGATCCGGTCCATCATCCGGGAACACCGCGGTCCCCCAGCAGAAGCTCAGCGGCATCTCGCGGCCGGCCTGATCGACCATCGGGATGCGCAGCGTGCGCAGCCGGCCGAGGACCTCCTCCGCCAGTGCGCCCGTCGTCTCCGGAAGCATCAGGATGAACTCGTCCCCCCCGAACCTGGCGACCAGGTCGGAGGCGCGGACCACCTGCGTCAGGCTCTCGCCCACGCGGATCAGCGTTTCGTCGCCCTTCGCGTGCCCATGGGCGTCGTTTACGGCCTTAAAGGCGTTCACATCGAGCAGCACCAGCGTCAGGCTGCGCTGGGTCCGACGGCTGCGGGCGATCTCCGAGGCGAACCGGTCGAAGAAGCACCGTCGATTCGACAGACCCGTCAGGGCATCGGTGGCCGCGAGTTCCTTGAGCTGCTCGTGGAGGCGGGCCACCTCGATCGCTCCTGTCAGATAGCGGGCGACGACGGTGAGAAGGTTGAGATCGACCTCGCTGAACGCGCCGACCTGCTCGCGGTGGGCGCTCAACACCCCGATCGGCCGGCGGCGCACGATCAACGGGGCATAGATCCCCGACCGGATGCGCTCCTCCCGCCTGAACACGCGGGGGTCGGCCTGCATATCGGGAACCAACAGGGGCTCCGCCGACTGCATCACCACCCCGTGCAGCCCGCGATCCCGCGGCACTTCCAGCCCCCGGAACCCCTCTCGAAGCCCGGAGGCCGCCTTGATCGTGAGGGCCCCCGGATTGCCGTCGTCGACGAGGGCGAGCGAGCACGAATCGAAACCCGTCTCCTCGCGCAGCACCCGCATCACGTGCTCGAGAAGGTCGCCCAGGCTGAGCACCGCGGTGAACTCCGTGGCCAACCGCGAGAGAAACGCCAGCGACTTGTCCGGGGGCGTGAATTCCCCAGGCTCGGCGCGGCCGATCGATTCCATCGGAGCATGAGCTTTCCGGTGCTCTGACCGCCCGCCCCTTCGGTGCACCCTCCCCCACCCCCTGAGCTGTGGTTCACCACGTGCCGGGCCGGCCTGCCCTCGGAACGCGCCGCCACCACTATATCAATACCCTAAATTTGAGCGCCGCAGTCTCACCGACCGGTCCATTGCGGCGCCCGCTTGTCGAGAAACGCCGCCACTCCTTCCTGGAAATCCCCGCTGTTGTAGCACATCGCCACCAGATCATGGCCGGGATTCTCGGGCAGGAGCCGCTGCACGACCCGGCGCACCGCCTCTTTGCTGGCCCGTAGCGTCAGGGGGGGGCCGGCGGCGATCGCCTCGGCGACCTCCCGGGTCCTGGCCTGGAGCGTCGCGGCAGGGACCACCTCGTTCACCAACCCCCAGGACAGGGCCTCCGCCGCGCCGACGTGCCGGGCGGTGAAGATCATCTCCTTGGCCCGCGCCGGGCCGAGCAGGGCCACGAGGCGGGCGTAGGTGTGCATCGACAGACAGTTGCCCAACCGGATGATGGGGATGCCAAACCGCGCGTCGTCCGAGGCGATCCGCAGATCGCAGGTCGCGGCGATCGTCATCCCCCCGCCGACGGCGTATCCGCGCACGGAGGCCAGCGACGGTTTGCCCACCGCCTCCAGCCGGCCGATCACGCGGTCGATCCGCTCCTCGTATTCGATGCCCGCCTGCGGGTTGCCGCGAAACGCCGGAAACTGGCTGATGTCGGTCCCGGAGATGAACGCCCGCTCCCCGCTGCCGCGCACGACCAGGACCTTGATCCCGTCGTCGCGGTCGACCTGATCGCAGATCTCCACGAGGCGCTGGTACATCGCCCAGGTCATGGCGTTGCGCTGTTCCGGCCGGTTGACGGTGAGGTACGCGACCTCCCGCTCCACCTCGAAGAGGATCTGAGCCGATTCCATCCGGGCCACCTCCGCCCTGTCCGGGCATGGGAAGAGAAGGGCGCGCTGCGATCGACCGCGGGGGATGGACCGAGTCGGCGGCGTCAGTCCGGCGGGGCACCCGAGGGAGGGCGATCCTCCGGCGCGGGGCGCGGGGCGCCCTCGGTCGGGGATGGGGCTTCCGCCGAACGCTCCGAGGCGGCGGGGGCGGTCACGACCTGGCGGAGGAGCTCGCCGGCGATGTCGCCGATCGTCACGCGCCCTTCCTCGCCTTGAGCGCTGATGTACTCCTTCACCCGCGTGCGCTCCCGCTCCCGGGCCAGCCGCCGCAGGCTGAGGATCATGCGGCGCTCGTCGGCGCGGATCTCGGTCACCAGCGCTTCCACGGTCTGGCCGACCTCGACCACATCGGTCACCTTCTGGACGCGCTTCTCGGCCAGCTCAGAGATGGGGAGGAAGGCATCGATCTCGGTGAGACGGACGAAGGCGCCCGAGGCGACGGTGCGGACGACCTTCCCGCTCACCACCTGGCCGGGGCGGTACGACTCCCCGAGATGCTGCCAGGGGTCGGGGAGGATGTGCTTCAGCCCCAGCGAGATCCGTCCCGCCGCCTTGTCGATCTTGAGGACCGCAACCGAGATCCGCTGTCCCCGATGGACGACCTCGGACGGGTGCGTGATGTAGGTCCACGCCATCTCGCTGATCGGCAGGAGGGCGTCGATCCCGCCGAGATCGACGAACGCTCCGAAGTCGGTCAGGCGCTTCACGACCCCCTCGCGCACCTGCCCTTCCTCCAGGGAGGCGAGCACGGCCTCCCGGGCCTTCCCGCGCTCCTCGGCCATGGCGTTCTTGTGCGAGAGGATCACCCGCCCCTTGGGGCGATCCACCTCGATGATCCGCAGCGGGATGCTCTGGCCCACCAACGCCTCGAACTGCCGGCCCTTGGCCTGCGAGAGATCCACATGGCTTCCCGGGACGAACCCCCGCATCCCCAGGTCCACCACCAAGCCGCCCTTCACCTTGTCGACCACCATCGCGTGCAGGGTCGTGCCGGCCTCGAACGCCCGCTGGATCCGGTCCCAGGCCAGTGCCAGGTCGGCGCGTTTCTTGCTGAGCAGGATGCTCCCTTCCTCCCCCTCGACCTTCATCACGTACACGTCGATGCGGTCCCCCACGGCGATTCCCTCCAGGGTGTCGCCGCGCGCCGACAGTTCCTTCGGCGAAATGAAGCCCTCCGACTTCGCGCCGACGTCAACCAGGACCCCTTCGCTGTCGATGCGCACGACCGTCCCCTGGACAATCTGCTGCTCCTCGAGCGCGGGCATCTGCGCGATATCGAGCTCTTCTCCCTGCTGAGACGTCGGCCGCTCCTCTGACATCGACCCCTCACCCGTCCTTCCGCCGCGACCGCGCCATCAACCGCGGCCGCGAAATTTTCGTGCGCCAGTCCCGCTCTGCTGCGCTTACCTCACCGAGGAATCCGCCCGCCGGGCGGGCCCGTACACGGCCGGGACCCCCAACATTCGGCGGATGCCCGGGGGGATCCGGCGGGGACGCCCCGTGCGGTCGACCGCCGCGTGCAGCGTCGCCCCGCGGGCGATGACGTCTCCGTCCGCCTTCCGGACGATTTCGTAGCCGAACTCCAGCGTCGCCGGGCGCAGCGATGCGAGCCGCGTCCGGACGGTCAGGAGATCATCGTACCGCGCCGGCCGCAGGTACCGGCACCGGGCCTCCACGACGACGAGCAGCCACCCGTCCGCCTCGATCTGAGCATAGGAGCGGCCGCACGACCGGATGAACTCCGTGCGCCCGGCTTCGAACCACACCAGGTAACTAGCGTGATGCGCCACCCCCATCTGGTCGGTCTCCGCGTAGCGTACCCGCACCTCCAATTCGGATACGTCCATCCCCGCCTCCGCACCGCTGCCGCGAGTGGGGAGGTTCGACGTCCTGGACATCCCGGTCCTTCCCTCTCTACGCGCCGACCCCGCCGCCGGTTCGATCGGCACCCGCGCCGACCCGGCGGCATCCCGCGTCACGATCGGCCGCGGAGGCGGGGGTCCAGCAGGTCGCGAAGACCGTCCCCCACGAGGTTGAACCCCACGACCGTCACCAGGATGGCCAGCCCGGGGAACGTCGCGATCCAGGGCGACGTCAGCATGAACGACCGTCCGGTGGCGAGCATCGAGCCCCACTCGGGGGTGGGCGGGCTGGCCCCCAAACCCAAGAAAGACAACCCGGCGGTCTCGACGATGGTGAAGCCCACGGTCAGCGTGGCCATGACGATGATCGGCGAGAGGATGTTGGGCACGATGTGACGGGCGAGGATCCGGACCGCCCCCGCGCCGACCGCCCCCGCCGCCTCGACGAACTCCTGCTCACGGATCGCGAGGACCGCTCCCCGCACCAGGCGTGCGAACTGGGGGGTGTACACGATGCCGATCGCGATCATCGCGTTGGTGAGGCTGGGGCCCAGGATCGCCACCACGATCATCGCCAGCAGCAGGTAGGGGAACGCCAGCATGACGTCCACGACCCGCATGATCGCCGCGTCGACGTTTCCGCCAAAGTACCCGGAGACGACCCCGAGCAGGATGCCCAGTAATGCGGCGATCCCGTCGGCCAGCACGCCGATGACCAGGGCGATCCGGGCGCCGTAGATCACCCGGGAGAAGATGTCGCGGCCGAACTCGTCCGTTCCGAAGAGATGGGCCGGGGACGGCGCCCGGAGCTGATCGGCGAACGCCTGGTCAATGGGATTGTAGGGAGCGATCTGGGCGGCGAGGACGGCCGAGGCAACCACGAGGACCAGGATACTCGCTCCCACGACGAGGTTCGTGCTGTGACGCATCCGGCGCCACGACAAGGCAGCGGCACGGCGGTGCGGGGGGCCGGATGCGAGCGCGGTCGCCATCTCAATCGTACCGAATCCGGGGGTCGAGGTACGCGTAGAGCACGTCGACCAGGAGATTGGCCAGCACGAAGATCCCGGCGGCGATGAGGACGACCCCCTGCACCACGGGATAATCCCGCGCCAGCACGCTGGTGATCGCGAGCCGCCCCAGCCCCGGGAGCGCGAAGATGGTCTCGGTCAGGACGGCGCCGCTGAGCAGCAGCCCGAGCTGTAGCCCGACCAGGGTGACGACGGGCAGGAGGGCGTTGCGCAGCGCGTGGTGACTCACCACCCGCCGCTCCCCCACGCCCTTCGCCCGGGCCGTTCGGACGAAGTCCAGGTTGAGCACCTCGAGCATCGTGGATCGGGACATCCGGGCGATTGTGGCCATCGAGGTGACGCCGAGGGTCACCGCGGGCAGGATGAGGTGGCGGATGCTGCTCTGGACGACCGCCCCGTTCCCGGTGAGCAGCCCGTCGACGAGGGACATCCCGGTGATCCGGTGAAACGTCATCCCCTCGTCGAGCATGCTGCCGAGCGGCAGCCACCCCAGTATCCCGCCGAACACCATAAGCAACAGGATCCCGGTCCAGAACACCGGCATCGACACGCCGATCAGCACCCCGATCATCGCCCCGGTGTCGATCAGGGAGTGCGGCCGCCGCGCGGCGATGACGCCGATGCTGAGGCCGAACACCACCGCGAACACGAGGGCGGCCAGGCTCAGCTCCAAGGTCACCGGCAGGGCCTGGACGATCTCCCAGATCGCCGACTGCCGGGTGCGGAGCGACACCCCGAAGTCGCCGCGCAGCCCCCCCAGCAGGAACCGGAAATACTGGATGTAGACCGGTTGGTCCAACCCGAGCTGGTGGCGGAGGCGCTGCAGGTCCGCGTCGGTCCCCTTGTCGCCCAAGAGGAGCTGCGCCACGTCGCCGGGGATGAGGTGCATCCCGAAGAACACCAGAATGCTCACCCCCAGCAGCACGGGGATGAGCTGTCCCAACCGGCGCGCGATGTACTTCAGCATTGGGCATCCAGGTATCCCCGGGCGGCGGACCGCCCGGGGCGCAACTCCTCAGCGAACGGGGGGCCCGGGCAGCAGCGTGCCGCGGGCCCCCGACCTCGACGTCCGGCGATCGCGATGCCTACTGCAGCGACACCTGCTCCATGTGGAAGAACATCTGGAGCGGGTTGAGCAGGAACCCCTTCACGGTCGCCCGCGCCGCCCGCACCTGGTTCGTGTGGTTCATGAAGATCCACGGCGCATCGTCGTGGAGGATCTTGTTGGCTTCCATGTAGATCTGCGCCCGCTTGGCCTGGTCGGAAACCAACCGGCCCTGGACGATCAGCTTGTCGTAGTCTGGGTTGTGGTGGCGCGAGTTGTTGTTGGTGCGCGCCTTGCCGGCGGCCTCGTCGAACTCAAACAGGTCCCCCAGGAAGTTGTCGGGGTCCCCGTTGTCGCCGGACCACCCGCCGATGCCGAACCCCTCCCACGGGGTGTGGCGGATCTTGTCCAGGTACGCGCCCCACTCGTACTGGGTGATCTTCACGTTCACGCCGACCTTGGCCAGGTAGCCCTGCACCGCCTCGCCGAGCTTGGCGCCGCCGATCGGGTTGTAGCCCCGCGGGTTGGCGTAGACCATCATCTCGGTGGTGAAGCCGTTGGGCGATCCGGCCTCCGCCAGCAGCGCCTTGGCCTTCGCCACGTCGTAGGGGTACGGCTGCACGGACTTGTTGTACCCCCACAGCACCGGCGGGATCCCCTGGCTCGAGGTGGTGGCGCCGCCGTACAGCCCCTTGTTGATGGCGTCCTTGTCCACGGCGTAGTTCATCGCCTGCCGCACCCGCTTGTCCTTGAACGGGCCCACGTCGTTGGACATCTCCACGCCCAGGATCGTCAATCCGGGTTGGGTGTACATCTTGAGGGCCGAATTACCGGTCACCCGTGCGTAGTCGGAGGGGGGGACGTCGGCGAGGATCTGCACCTCGTTCCGCTCCAGCTTGAGCATCCGCGTGGCGCTCTCGGGGACGATCTGGAAGATGATCCGGTCGACCTTCGGCCGCCCGCCCCAGTAGTCGGGGTTCGCCTCGACGGTGATGTGGTCGTTCCGCACCGCCTCCACGAACTTGAACGGCCCGGTCCCCACCGGGTGCTGGCCCGCGTCGCAGTTGTACTTCTTGGTGGCCTCCGGGCTCACGATCCCCTGCCAGATCATCGCCAGGCTGGTGATGAACGGCGCGTTCGGCTGGGGAAGGGTGAACCGCAGCGTATAGTCGTCGAGGACATCCATCTTCGCCACGGTACCGTCCTTGGCCGATCCATACGTGAAGTCGTCGTAGGTATCCACGCCCTTGCGGCCCAGGACGTAGCAGGGGTTCTGCGGGTTGATGGCGCGATCGACGTCCGCGGCGACCGTGTGGGCGTTCATCGGGGTGCCGTCGTGGAACTTCACCCCGTGCCGGAGGTGGAAGGTGTACACCTTGCCGTCGGTCGAGATCTCCCATTTTTCGGCCAGCCCGGGGCCGACCAGGCTGGTGCCGGGCTTGTAGTTCACGATCGAGTCGTACATCGTGGACATCACGAACCCGGACTCGTTGTTCTCCACGGTCTGAGGATCCATCCCCGTCTGGTCCGCCCCGATGGCGATGACCAGCGTCTTCGGCGCCTGGGCCTGGGCGATCCCCCACAACCCGACCGGGACCATGGCGAGCGCCAGCAGCACCGGGAGTACCCGGTGAATCGCTATCCGTACCATCCTTGTCCTCCTCTCGAGATGGACCGGGCCCCGTGCGGAAATGCCGCAGATGGCCTGCCATAACATACGCCCCGGGACGGGAGGAGCCCTTCTGGCTCCCGTCCCGGCGCCCGAAGGGGGATCCGGCGGGTTAGCGCGGGGTGCGGACGGGGCTGCCCCGGAGTTCGCGGGCGCGGCGGGTGGCGCGGATCACGGCGGCGTGCACCGCCGCGCGGAACCCTCCCTGCTCGAGGGCCTCGAGTCCCGCCATGGTCGTCCCCCCCGGGGAGGTTACCTGTCCGCGAAGCACGTCAGGGCTTTCGCCGGTCTCGGTGAGCATCTTCCCCGCTCCGAGGATGGTCTGGGAGACCAGGGCGCGCGCCACGTCGCTGGGGAGCCCCGCGCGCTCCCCGGCGTCCACCATCGCTTCGGCCAGCGCGTACACATACGCCGGCCCGCTCCCCGAAACCGCGGTCACCACGTCGAGCAGAGATTCGGGAACCACTCCCACCCAGCCGACCGCCTCGAAGATCGCGCGCGCGATGCCGAGGTGCTCCGGACCGGCCAGGCGGCCGGAGGCGATCGCGGTCGCCGACGCGCGTACCGCCGTCGAGGTGTTGGGCATCGCCCGAACCACCGCGACGGCGCCCAGCGCCCGCTCGATCATCTCGATCGAGACCCCCGCCGCCACCGAGACGATGAGATGTCGGCCCGTGACGTGGGGGGCGATTTCGCCCAGCACGGTCGGCATGTCGCGCGGCTTCACGGCCAAGATCACGACCTCGCTCCACGCCATCAGTTCGGGCTTATCGCGGGTCGTTCGCACCGGCCACGCGCGCCCCAGGCGCGCGAGGCGTTCGTCGTTGCTCTTATTGGTCACCAGGCAGCGTTCGGGGCGCAGGACGCCGGCGTCGAATACGCCGCGCAGCAACGCTTCGGCCATGCTCCCGGCCCCGATGATCCCCACCGTACGGTGCGTCAGCATCGCTGACCCTCCGGAAATAACGACGCCCCCTCCACCAAAGGGCGAAAGGGGCGCTTCCGCGGTACCACCTTTGTTCCCCGGCCCGGCAGGACCGGAGCACTCACGCTGTCTCGGGCGGCCCGGCTCCCGTTTGGCGGCGACCGCCGCCCCGGGAGCAGCTCAGGGGGTGGGATTCGGACGTACCCGCGGCGGCCCTCGCAGCACCTGGCGCCGCTCTCTTCACGCAGGCCGGACGTCCTACGTCCCCCGTCACAGCTCTTTTATTGTTCGCTTACTATACCACCCTCCCTCGCCGCCCGTCAATCACCGAGCGCCAGGTCAGCGGAGGAGGGTCCGCTCCCCCGGGCGCGAAGGATGCCGGTGCGATGACCCCGTCGGTCCCCCCCCTCCTGATGGACCGCCGTACCGTGCGCTTCTACACCCCGGCGCCCGTGTCGGTCGAACTGGTGCGGGCGCTCCTCGAAGCCGCGGCCTGCGCCCCGTCGGCCCACAACGTGCAGCCCACTCGCATCGTGGTGGTCGAGTCGGCGGCGGCAAAGCGCCGACTGGCCGACTGGATGGGACGACGCTGGCGGCGCGACCTGGAGCGGCTCGGCACCGCGGAGGCGGCGATCCAGGTCGAGCTCCGATTCTCGCTCCGGCGGTTCGGCGAAGCCCCCGCGCTGATCCTGGTCGGGTATGCGATGGAGGACATGGACACCTACCCCGACCGGACCCGGCGGGCGGCGGAGCAGGTGATGGCCGTGCAGAGCGCCGCCGCCGCCGTGCAAAACCTCCTGCTGGCCGCCGCCGCGAACGGGCTGGGGGCGTGCTGGTGCTGCGCCCCGCTGTTCTGCCCCGGCATCGTCCGGCGGGCGCTCGGGCTGCCGCGGGGCTTCATCCCGCAGGCCCTGGTGACGATCGGCTACCCCGCCCATACTCCGCCCGTCCCTCCGCGGAAGCCTCTGGAATCGATCGTCGCGTTTCGCTAGGGTTGCGTTGAGGAGACCCATCATTGGAGGAGACCGAGCGTGATCACCGTCCTGTGCGGCGGGGTGGGCGGGGTCAAGCTCGTGGACGGTCTCGCGGCCGTGCTCGCGGATCCGGTCGAGCTCGCGGTCATCGTGAACACCGCCGATGATTGGGAGCACTTGGGCCTTCACATCTCCCCAGACGTCGACACCGTGCTGTACACGCTGGCCGGCCTGGCGAGCGTGGAACAGGGCTGGGGTCTGGAGGGGGACACGTGGACGGCCCTCGACATGCTGGCGCGCTACGGGCTGCCGACGTGGTTCCGGCTGGGGGACCGGGACCTCGGCACGCACCTTGCCCGAACCGCATGGCGGCGGGAGGGCCGGCGGCCGACCGAGATCACCGCCGCACTCGCCGCCGGGTTGGGGGTCGTCCCAAAAGTGCTGCCGATGAGCGATGATCGGGTCGCCACCTTCGTGCGCACCCCGGCCGGGCGGCTGCCGTTTCAGGAATATTTCGTCAAGCGCCGCGCGCGCGATCCGGTGGCCGGCATCGAGTTTGAGGGCATCGAACGGGCCCGTCCGTCGCCCGAGGCCCTCGACGCGATCCGGGCCTCCGCGGTGATCGTGGTGGCTCCGAGCAACCCGCTCGTCAGCGTGGGGCCGATCCTGGCGCTCCCCGGGTTGGAGCGCGCGCTTCGAGAGAGCCGGGCGCTCAAGATCGCCGTGAGTCCCCTGATCGGCGGAGAGGCGGTCAAGGGGCCGACCGTAGAGATGCTGCGGGGGCTCGGGATGCCGGCGGCGCCCGCCGCGGTCGCGGCCCTGTACAGGGCCTTCGCCGAGGTGTTCGTCCTCGACGTCAGGGACCGAGCCGATGCCGATGCCGTCGCCGATGCGGGCGTACCGGGGCGGCCTCTGGCGGTGGAGTGCGTCGACACGCTGATGTCCGATCGCGCCGGCCGGAGGCGGCTCGCCCGGGCGCTGATCGAGATCGCCTTGAGGCGCGGCGCCGCAGTGGCGGCAAAGCCGGGGTGAGAGTCCGGGCCCTCATCCCACAGAAAGCACTCTTCCGGGCCAAGGGCCGCCTGGGGTCCGTGCTTCCCGAGGAGGAGCGGGCGGCGCTCAGCCTCGCGCTCCTCAAGTCCATCTGCGGCGTCCTGCGTGCGACGGTGGGGGTGGAGGATGTGGTCGTCATGACCCCGGATCCGGCGGTGCGGGATTTTGCCGCCGCCTGCGGCGTCCGGGGGATCTTCGACCCCAAGCCGGGCCTGAACGATGCCCTGGCCGAAGCGTTGCGCGTCCTGTCCGGCGCCGGCCGCGGGCTACTCGTTGTGGCCGGCGATCTTCCATTATTACAGCCGGCGGATGTGGCGGCGGTGCTGGCTTCCGGGGGGGCGGGGACGCTGGTGCTTGCGCCCTCTCGCGATGAGGCGGGGACGAACGCCCTGCTGTTTCCCCCGGGCGCGGGCGCTGCGGTGCGCCCCGCCTACGGCCTGGGGAGTCGGCGGGCGCACCACAGCCTTGCGCGGAGGCGGGGATTGCGGGTCGTCGAGGTGCACCGGCCGGGCCTCGCCTTCGACCTGGACACGCCGGCCGACCTGGCGGCGCTTGGGGGGCGGTGGGCGCCCGCCCGGCCGTGGGCCGTTTAGACGTTCAGCTCTTTCAGCGTCCCGGTAACCATATAGATCACTCGCTCGGCGATGTTCGTGGCGTGGTCCCCCACCCGTTCCAGGGCCTGGGCCACCATCAGGAGGTGGGTGGCCCGCTGGATGTTCTTGGGATCTTCGATCATGTAGGTCAGGAGCTCCCGGAAGACCTGCCCGTAGAGATGATCGACCTCGTCATCCTTGGCGGCCATGCGCTCGGCGAGCGCGGTGTCCCTGCGGACGAACGCGTCGAGGCCGTCGTGGAGCATCTCCCGCACCATCTCCGCCATCCGGGGAATGTCGATCAAGGGCTTGAGCAGCGGCTGTCCGGCCGCGCGTCGGGTGATCCGGGCGATATCCTCTGCGTGGTCGCCCATGCGCTCGAGATCGATCGTCATCGTCCAGATCGCGGCGATCATGCGCAGGTCCTTCGCCATCGGCTGCTGCGTCGCCATCAGGCGCAGGCAGCGTTCTTCCAGTTCGAGGTGCAGGGCGTCGATGGCGTTGTCGGAGGCGATCACCGTGTTGACGCCATCGAGGCTGCGCGCCTGCAGCGCGTCGACGGCCCGCCGGATCGCGTCGTCGACGAGATCGGCCATCCGCAGGAGGTCCTCCTGCAAGTGCTGCAGATCGTGGTCGAAGGTCTCCCGGGTAGTCATCCTCGTCCCCTGGCTTCAACGGGATTACCGAGCGATTCCGGATGCCGGGACCGTCTTCCTCGTCCCCACCCCCGGCCCGGGGCGCGGCGAGGCCGCCCCACCTCAGCCTTCACCCGAACTTTCTAGGAGACGGTACCTCCCACCCCGCGGGCGCAGCGTTCTCGTGATGCGTCCGTCGCTTTCACTCCCCCAGGACACGGTGCGGCTTCAGTCCGTTGCTTAGAACTTCAACAGCGACCTCACACACGCGGCCGCGACCGCAGAGATAACGAGCAACACCCCGGCGATCGTCAGCGCCGCTTTCGCATCCGCGAGCCATCTGGCCTCTTGGTCCGTGCGCATCGCCCCATCGACAGGGATCCCAGGTCCCCGCCCCCCCGTACCATCCAGCGTAGAATGCGAAGGTTAACCGGAGGTGAAGGCCGGTTTAAGGCTGCGTGAAGCCATCCTCGACATCCTTCACCACAGGTTGGCGGGGGCTTCACCTCCCCTTGACCTTGGCCGTATACAGTAGGGCCAGGACGCAGGGACGTTCCCGATAGGCCATGATGTGGGAGGGGTGCATGCGCATGCCGCTCCGTCTCGGCCGGGAGGACGTGGCACGGTCTGACCGCTACGCGGCGCGCGCGTCGCGCGCGGCCGGATCCAAATCCGGGAACGGCCTTTTCGAAGGACGGAGCGGTCCCCGCGGGTGGCTCGCTCCTCCTCCCCCGTCCCCTGGCGCGAGCCTCTGGCAGCGGTTCACCGACGACCGCGACCTCGTCGGTCTGAAGATCGTGCTGCTTGTGGTCATCGGCATCCTCTCCTCCCTGATTGACCTCGTCAAATGACTGCCAGGGTGGGGGAACTCCACGCTCATGTCGCGGTGATCGACGGTGGGATTCGCGCGGCGATCGGCATCGTGTTCGTCGATGCACACGGTCGCGCGCTGCGCTGCGTCGGTCGCGTCGTGCCCGGGTGTCCGCGGGATCGTGCGGCGTTCCAGGGCATCCTCCTGGCCCTCTGGAATTCCCGGCGGCTGGGGTCGCGGCGCGTCGTGGTGCACAGTGACGACCCGGGGGTGGTCGCCCAGATCAATCGCTGCCGGGACGTGCCGCTCGAACTTGTCGGGCCTTACCTCGAAGTCCGCGCCCTCCTCCACGCCTATCGGAGCGCGCGCGTGGAGGCTGACCAGATCCCGTGGGAACCTGAGGCGGTGTCGGTCGCCCGGGCCGCGTTGGCATCCGGCCTCGCGGATCAGACGGTGGACGAGCTGCCGCTGTGGACCTGCGCACGCCGGGGTGCCCCTCCGTACGTCGCGCCGGACGGCTCCTAGGCTCCGATCGCCACGGTGCTCGGGTGGCGCCCCGCCTTCACGAAGCGCAGAGGTCCATCATCAACAAACCTTCGCTTGTCGGCGAGTGGGTGACGCGCGAAGCTCACGAGACCGCCGGCGACGAGGTTTTGCGCTCGGATGCTCCTGAGGAGATGGTAACAGCGGGGGGATCCGTGGTGCCGTCCGTCGCCACCCCACTCCGGCCTGGTCCCCCGGCGACCGCCCCCGGCTAGAAAGAACCCCGCGATCGTCGACTTAACCAAACCGCCCCGTGATGTAGTCTTCCGTCCGCTTGTCCCGCGGCCGCGTGAACAGCTCGGCCGTGGGCCCAAACTCCACCAGTTCTCCGGTGAGCATGAAGGCCGTGCTGTCCGAGACGCGCGCCGCCTGCTGCATGTTGTGGGTGACGAGCACGATCGTCAAGCGCTCGCGCAACACCCTGGCCAGTTCCTCGATCTTCAGGGTGGACCCCGGATCGAGCGCGGACGCCGGCTCGTCCATCAGCAGGACCTCCGGCTTCACCGCCAGCGCGCGAGCGATGCAGAGCCGTTGTTGCTGCCCCCCGGAGAGACTGGCGCCGGGTCGGCCGAGCACATCCTTGACCTCCTCCCACAGGGCCGCCTGTCGAAGGCTTTGTTCTACCACCTCATCGAGAAGCTTTCGTTGGCGGACGCCGTTCAATCGGAGGCCCGCGGCCACGTTGTCATAGATCGACATGGTGGGAAACGGATTCGGCCGCTGGAAGACCATGCCGACGCGGCGCCGGATCATCACGGGATCGATCTCCTTCGCGTAGATGTCCTCGCCGTCGAGCAGCACCTGCCCCTCGACACGCGCGCCCGAGATCAGTTCGTGCATGCGATTGAGGCAGCGGAGGAACGTCGACTTGCCGCAACCCGACGGTCCAATGATCGCGGTGATGCGGTTGGCTTGGACACCGATCGAGACCCCGCGGACGGCATGGGTGCGGCCAAAGTAGGCGTTCACCCGCACGGCCTGGATGCGCTGGGTGCCGACCCCCTCGACGGGCACCGAGCGCTCGAGGGCGCCCAGAAGCGCCCGACTCCACAGCGTGGCGCTCGACGTCTGCATCATCACGGTTACCTCCCCCCGGATCGCGACCGGCCCACGAGCCGGGCGGCGATGTTGAGCAAGAGCGTCATCGACATGAGCACCAGCGCTGCGGCCCACGCCTGACGGTGCCAGTCGTCGTATGGGGCGATCGCATAGTTATAGAGCTGGACCGTCAGCGACGCGATCGGCTGATCGAGCCCCGTCTGCCAGTACTGGTTGTTGAAGGCGGTGAAGAGTAGCGGTGCCGTCTCTCCTCCGATGCGGGCGATGGCCAGCATGACGCCGGTGATGATCCCCACGGCCGCCGTCCGCAACACCACGCGCACGGTGGTGAGCCACCAGGGGACACCCAGGGCAAGCGCCGCCTCGCGGAGTGACGTCGGCACGAGGCGAACGAGTTCCTCGGTCGTCCGCATCACCAGCGGGGCCATCATGATCCCCAGGGCGGCCCCGCCGGCGATGGCGGAGAAGCGCCGCATCGGGACCACGAGGAGCGTATAGACAAAAACGCCGACGACGATGCTGGGCACGCCGTTCAACACGTCGGCCGTGAACCGGATCCACCAGCCGAGGGGGCCGTCTCCCAGCTCGGACAGATACAACCCTCCCAGGATGCCGATGGGGAGGCCGACGCACGACGCCAGCAGGATGAGCGTGAGGGTGCCGCTGATCGCGTTCGCAACCCCCCCGCCCGTCTCCCCCACCGGCTTGGGGAGCTGGGTGAAGAACGCCCAGTCGAGCGACGTGGCGCCCTGCAGGACCACGTAGATCAGCACGCTGACGAGGGGGGCGAGCGCGATCAGCACCGCGGCGGCCGCGAGCCCCGTCATCAGGCGGTCCGTGGCGCGACGGCGTGCCGCGGTAGCCGGAAAGACGAGCATCACCCCATCCCTCCCGTCGGCAGGGTCCCCATCCGCCAGATGAGCCAACGGGCGATCGCATTGACAATCAAGGAGATCACAAAGAGGACAACCGCCAGTTCGATCAGCGCGGAGATGTAGATGCCGGTGGTGGCCTCCGAGAACTCGTTGGCGAGCGCCGCGGCGATCGTGTACGCGGGCTGAAACAACGAGGGTGACACCTGCGGGCGGTTGCCGATCACCATGGTCACGGCCATCGTCTCGCCGAGGGCGCGTCCCAGGCCGAGGATCACCGCCCCGGTGAGGCCGGTCCGGCCGTATGGGAGGACGGCGCGCCAGATCACCTCCCAGCGGGTGGCCCCGAGGGCGTAGGCGGCCTCACGCTGGCTCAGCGGCACCGACTTCAGCACCTCGCGCGAGATCGACGAGACGATGGGCAGGAGCATGATCGCCAGGATCATCCCGCCGGCGAGCAACCCGATCCCGTACGCAGGGCCGCTGAACAGCGGCAGCCACCCCAGAATCGCCCGGAGGTCGGGCTCCACGACGCTGCGCAGCCAGGGGGCCATGACGAAAATCCCCCAGAGGCCGAGGATGACGCTCGGGATGGACGCCAGAAGCTCGATGATGAACCCGAGCACCGTCGACAGCACCGGCGGAGCCAACTCCGCCAGATAGATGGCCACGCCAAGGCTCACCGGGACCGCAAGGACCAAGGCCACCAGCGAAGAGGCGAGGGTCCCGTACGCGAACGTGACCGCCCCGAAGACGTTGTGGACCGGATCCCACCGCTGCGTCCAGAGGAACCCCGCCCCAAAACGCGCAATCGCCGGCCAGGCCGCCATGGATAATTGGATGATCATCGAGGCGACGATGACCACGACCGCAAACCCGAACGCGGTCAACACGGCGCGAAACACCGCGTCCGTCCAGGCCTTGTGGCGCCGCACGAACGCGGCGCCGGGAGGCAGGAGGGCCTCCGCCCTCCTGCCGACGTTCGAGGGAAGCATCGTTAGGACAACCGAGCCCTACGGCGCGGGAAGGAAGGCGTGGCCTTGATACCCGATGGTCTTGATGATGCGCTCGTCGATCAGCACCACCGGCGCGGGCAGTGGAGCATACAGGAGCTGGGGGGCGTCTTTTTCCCCGTCATGAATCGCCCACCAGAGGAAATCCGTCAGGGCCTTGCCCTTCGATTCGTCCGTCTGTTCCTTGGGGATCAGCAGGTAGGTGAACCCGGCGATCGGATACGTGGTCGCTCCAGGCGAGTAGGCGATCGAGACCCGGACATCGTTGGTCTTGACCATGGCGTCGGCGCCGCCGGCGGCGGCCGCGGTCGTGGCGGACAGGGAGGGGGCGATCCATGCGCCCGACCGGTTCCTGACGACCGCGTACGTGAGTTGGTTCTGCACCACGTACGCCAGTTCAACGTACCCGATCCCTCCCGGGGTCTGCTTGACCAGCCCCGAGACCCCCTCGTTGCCCTTGCCGCCGATCCCGGTCGGCCATTCCACGGATGTGCTGCGCCCGACCTTGTCGGCCCAGCCCCTGCTGACGATCGAGAGGAAGGAGGTGAAGTGGAAGGTCGTGCCGCTGCCGTCCGATCGGTGCACGATCGTAACCGGCAGGTTCGGCAGCTTCACGGATGGGTTGTTGGCGGCGAGGCGCGGATCGTTCCACTTGGTGATCTGCCCCATGTAGAGATCGGCGATGTTTTCCGGCGTCAGACGCAACCCCGAGCCGACCCCCGGAACGTTGTAGCTCATCGCGATCGACCCGGCGACGGTGGGGATCAGCGCGACGGGCCGTCCCATCGCCTTCAACTGGTCATCGGAGAGCGGGGCATCCGAGGCGCCGAAGTCCACGGTGCCCTTCTGCACCTGCGCGATCCCACCGCCGCTGCCAATCGATTGGTAGTTGATGCGGACATCCGGGTGGAGCCGATTGTACTCGGCGAACCACCGGGAGTAGATCGGATATGGAAACGTGGCGCCCGCCCCGGTGAGCACAATCGGTCCCGCGGCGACCGCGCCGGTGGTCCCCCACGGCAACCCACCCGGGCCGAGGATCAGTCCGGCGAGGACCGCGCCTGCGATCCAGCGCCATCGTCGAGCCATCTTCATGCCATCCCTCCTTCAGAGATCTCGTTCTACCTAGCCTGCCCCGAGATCCATCGCTGATAGCGTACCGCGGCCGGTTCCAGGCTGTGCGATGCCCCGGTGAAGGGGAGGTTAAGAGAGTGTTAAGCGTACGCAGGCACGAGCCGCTGGTACTCGTGGGCCATGAGTGGGGAGGAGATCATGAAGTCCGCCGAGGCGCGGTTGCAGGCCACCGGGATGTTCCACACCACCGCGATCCGAAGCAGCGCCCGGACATCGGGGTCGTGCGGATGCGGCTCGAGCGGGTCCCAAAAGAAGATCAGGAAATCGACGCCGCCCTCCGCGATCTTCGCTCCGATCTGCTGATCGCCTCCCAACGGCCCGCTGTGAAACTCGGCGACCGGAAGGCCGAGGCGCTCGGCGATGAGCCGACCGGTGGTGCGCGTCGCGCACAATTCGTGGCGCGCCAGAAGCTCCTTGTTGAACCGGACCCACTCCAGAAGATCGGTCTTCTTATTGTCGTGCGCAATCAGGGCGATGCGCTTGGCGGCCAACATCGGCACCGGCGTCCGCGGAGCAAAGGCACGCGGGGACAACGTCTGCGGCGCTGAACTCATCACACACCCCTATCCGTCGCCCGACTGGCGGCGACGGCTCGAGCCTACGCGCCGGACGTCAACGCGAGGTGAAGGGCCGGTGAAGAATATTCGAAATCCAGGCCGGCGCTACGGCCGCGCGTCCAGGCGGTAGCCGATCCCGCGCACGGCGGTGATGCGCACCCCGCCCTTGGGTTCCACCTTCTTGCGCAGCCAGGCGACATGGGTGTCGAGGGTGCGGGTGTCGCCGAAATAATCGTCCCCCCACACATCCTGCATCAGCCGCTCGCGGCGGACGATCTTGCCCAGGTGGCGCAGCAGCAGGTGCAGGAGGTCGAACTCCTTGGTGGCCAAGGGCACGCCCTCCCCCGCCACCGTCACCGTGCGCTCGGCGATGTTCATCACCAACTGGTTGGCGAGGAGCCGGTCCTCCGCCCCCGCCTGCACGACAATCGTCTCCAGGATGTTCGCGATGTCCTCACACCGGTCGGTCATGGCCTCAAGGTTCTCGCAGATGTCCTTCCATTTAATGATCTCCTTGGCGCTGGCCCGCCCCGAGAACAACCGCTCGATCACCTCCCGCAGCAGGTCGTCCCCGCGGTTCTCCAGGTTGTGCAGCGCGCGGGTGTGCGGGAACACGTCGTGCATCCCCTTGAGCTGGCCGATCGCCTTCGCCAGCTCTTGGGCGGACTCGAAGACGTTCCGGCCCATCTCGCGCGCCGACGGGAGCACGCGCTTCACTCGGTGAATCGCCAACCGCGCCGCGGCCGCCTCGATGGCGTCGAGCACGTCGTCGAGATACCCCGTCAGGGCGCGGAGGGACTCGGTGCTGAACGGGAGGGCGCCGCCGGTCGTCGTGGCCTCGAAGAGGTCTCGGGCGATCGCATCGCCCGTGTGTTCCAGATCGCGAATCCGCTGCCAGGCCTCGGTCGAGGAGAGACGTCCGTCGAGCATCGACCCAAGCGTCCGGGCCGCCTCCAAGATGCTCCCGGCCAGTTCCTCCAGGAGCGTGATCGGATATTGAGACGCGCCGGCGGGCGGGGTGTCGGGTTGCGGTGGTCGGCGATCGGGTCCCATGGCCAGCATCCATCATACCGCACGCGTCCACCCTGTGCCTCTGCTGGGCCGGCCGCGGCTGGAGGAAACCCCGCTGGAGGAAACCCCGCCGGCCGCGGCGCATTGAGGCGGTGTGACCCCGGTGGATCCGCCGGGGTCACGCCTGCACGGCAAACCCGCGCATCCGCGCACCGAAGCGAGGTGACGTTTGTGAGCGAACGCATCGGCTTCATCGGCCTCGGCATCATGGGGCGCCCCATGGCCGGCCACCTGCTGGACGCCAAATACCCGATCACGGTCTGGAACCGCACCCGCGGCAAGATGGCGGCGCTGGTGGAGCGCGGCGCCGTCGCGGGGACGTCGCCGCGGGACGTGGCCTCCCGGAGCGACATCACGATCACGATGGTCGCCGACACGCCGGACGCGGTCGAGGTGATCCTCGGGCCGGAGGGCGTCATCCACGGGGTCCGCGCGGGCAGCGTCGTCGTGGACATGAGCACCATCTCGCCGGTCGCGACCCGCGAGATGACCGCCAAGCTGGCCGAGCGGGGCGCGGAGATGCTTGACGCGCCGGTGTCCGGCGGCGAGAAGGGGGCGATCGAGGCGACGCTCTCGATCATGGCGGGAGGGAAGCCGGCGGTGTTCGAGCGGGTCCTGCCGGTGTTTCAGCGAATGGGCAAGCAGATCGTCCACCTGGGGGAGTCGGGCGCCGGCCAGGTCACGAAAGCCTGCAACCAACTCGTCCTGTCGCTGACCCTGCTCGGCGTGGCCGAGGCGCTGACGATGGCGCGGAAGGCCGGGGTCGATCCGGCCAAGGTGCGGGCGGCGCTGCTCGGGGGATTCGCCCAGAGCCGGGTGCTCGAGCTGCACGGCCAGCGGATGCTCGACCAAAACTTCGAGCCCGGGTTCCGCACCAAGCTCTACCACAAGGACATGGGGATTGTGATGGAAACCGGCCGATCGGTCGCCATGCCGCTCGTCGGCGGCGGCCTCGCCGCGCAACTGTACCAGATCGCGATGAATCAAGGGCTCGGCGAGAAGGACTACTCCGTCCTGGCGCAGGTCGTCGCCGGGCTCGGCGGCACCGAGCCGCGCGCGCGCTGACCGCCCCACCTTCGTTGACAGCGGCGGAGGCGCCGGGCTAGAATTTGCCTGGATCCCGGATCCGCGCATGACCGGGGGACCGTTCGGTCGCACCCGAGGAGGTGCCCGGTGGCCACGACCAAACGCCCCACGGGTCCCCCCGACCCCACCCTCGCCGACCCGAGAGGGGACTGGGCGGCCGCCGAACTGAAGGCCGCTCTGGCCCGGGCGCCGGAGCGTCGGGAGCACTTCGAGACCCTGTCCGGGCTCCCCGTGGAGCGGATCTACGGCCCCGAAGACCTCGCCGGGCTCGACTACGCCGAACGCATCGGGCTTCCCGGGCGCTACCCGTTCACCCGGGGACCCTACCCGACGATGTACCGGTCCCGACCGTGGACGATGCGCCAGATCGCCGGATTCGGGACCGCCGCCGACACCAATGCCCGGCTCAAGTACCTGATCGCCCAGGGCCAGACCGGCATCTCGATCGACTTCGACATGCCGACGCTGATGGGTTACGACTCCGACGACCCGCGCGCGCGCGGCGAAGTGGGCCGGGAAGGCGTCGCGGTCGACACCCTCGACGACCTCGACGGGATCCTCGATGGCATCGACATCGGCGCGATCAGCGTGTCGATGACGATCAACCCCACGGCGTGGATCCTCTTTTCCATGTACCTCGCGCTCGCCGAGCGGCGCGGGGTTCCGCGGGAGGCACTCTCGGGGACGGTGCAGGCCGACATCCTAAAGGAATACATCGCCCAAAAGGAATGGCTCTACCCCATTCCGGCGGGGATGCGCATCGTGCGCGACCTGATCATCTACAGCGCGCGCCATCTTTCCCGCTACAACCCCATCAACATCAGCGGGTACCATATCCGCGAGGCGGGGGCGACGGCGATTCAAGAAGCCGCCTTTACCCTCGCCAACGGCATCGCCTACGTGGAGGAAGTGGTCCGCAAGGGGATGGCGGTCGACGAGTTCGCCCCCCGCCTCGCCTTCTACTTCATCGCCGAGCGCGACTTCTTCGAAGAGGTCGCCAAGTTCCGCGCGGCGAGGCGGATCTGGGCCGCCACGATGCGCGACCGGTTCGGCGCGCGGAACCCGGAGTCGATGCGCCTCCGCTTCCACTGCCAGACGGCCGGGAGCAGCCTCACCGCCCGAGAACCCCTCAACAACGTCGCCCGCACGGCGCTGCAGGCCCTCTCCGCCGTCCTCGGCGGCGCACAGAGCCTGCACACCAACGGCATGGACGAGGCGCTGGCGATCCCTTCGGAACTCGCGATGAAGGTGGCGCTGCGCACGCAGCAGATCATCCTCGACGAAACGGGAACGGCGAACACGATCGACCCGCTGGCCGGCAGTTATTATCTGGAGACGCTCACCAACCAGGTGGAAGAGGGCGTGCGCGCCTACATCGCCCGGATCGACGACCTGGGGGGCGCGGTGGAGGCGGCCGGCCAGAACTTCTTTCAGACCGAGATCGCCGACGCCGCCTACCGCTATCAGCGGCGAAAGGAACACGGAGATCTGACGGTCGTCGGCGTCAACAAGCACGTGGACCCCGCCGAGTCTCAGGTCATCCCCTTCGCGCTGCAGGAAGTGGACCCGGGTGCGGAAGCGCGGCAGAAGCAGCGGCTCGCCGCCGTCCGGGGGCGGCGCGACCCCCAGCGGGTGGCACGATGCCTGGCGGAGCTGACCGCCGTGGCCCGCGGCGACGACAACCTGATCCCGCCCACGATCGATGCGGTCAAAGCCGACGCCACGGTGGGGGAGATCGTCAACGCCCTGCGGGGCGTGTTCGGGACCTACGTTGAGCACCCGGTCTTTTGAACGGACGGATGGCGCCGCCCCCCGGGGGCCGGTGCGCATCCTCATGGCCAAGGTGGGGTTGGACGGCCACGACCGGGGGGTGAAGGTCGTGGCGCGGGCCCTCCGCGACGCGGGCTTCGAGGTCATCTACACCGGCCTGCACCGCACCCCGGAGGAAGTGGCCCTGGCGGCCGTGCAGGAAGACGTCGACGTGATCGGGGTGAGCATTCTTTCCGGCGCCCACATGGCGCTGGTGCCGCCGCTCCTCGAACAGCTGAGGGCCGACGACGCCGCGGACATCAAAGTGGTGGTGGGCGGGGTGATCCCGGCCGCCGATCGCCAGAAGCTGTGCGACCTGGGGGCGGCGGCGGTCTTCGACCAGGACACGGCGACGGATGAGATCGTCAACTGGATCGCTCACGCGCTGCGCCGGCCGGGCCCCGACATCCCGGCCGGGAGCCCCCGAGCTCCCCGTGGATCAGGATAGCCGCTGGCCGCCCGTCTACGACGAGCGATTCCTTCCCGACCCGCGGGAGCGGTACTGGTCCCCGCAGCGGGAGACCATGCCGGCTGGGGACCGGGATGCCTTTGTGCTGCGCCGCCTTCGGGCGATCACCCGCTGGGCGTGGGAGCGATCGCCCTTTTACCGGGCGAAGTGGACCGCCGCCGGCGTGCATCCGGATGCGCTCCGGACGCTGCCGGACCTGCAGCGCTTCCCGGTGGTGACCAAGGCCGAACTCCGCAGGGAACAGAACGAGCACCCCCCGTTCGGTCGGTACCTGTGCATCGACCGCCCGGAGGTGGCGCGGATCCACGGCACGTCGGGAACCACCGGCAGGCCCACCGCGTTTGCGATCGGGAGAGACGATTGGCGGCGCATCGCGAGCGCCCACGCCCGCATCATGTGGGGGATGGGCCTCCGGCCGGGGGACACCCTCTTCATCGCGTCGTTTTTCAGCCTCTACATCGGGAGCTGGGGCGCGCTGGTCGGCGGTGAGCGGCTGGGCGCAACCTGCTTCCCGTTCGGGGCGGGGCTCCCGGGCCAGACGCTGATGGCGTTGCGCTGGCTGCTGGACACGAAACCGACCGGCTTTTACGGGACCCCCTCCTACGCCCTTCACCTGGCAGGGGTGGCGGCGAGGGAACGGGTCGACCCCCGGGACTTCGGGCTTCGTATCATGTTCTTCTCCGGCGAGCCGGGAGCGGGCATCCCGGCGACCAAACGGACGATCGAGGACACCTTCGGCGCCGCCGCGGTCGACTGCGGCAGCATGGCCGAAATGACGCCGTGGATGAGCAACGCGGAGTGCGAGTACCGGTGCGGGATGCATCTGTGGCAGGACATCGTCTACTGTGAAGTCTGCGACCCTCAGCGCTTCGAGCCCGTCCCCTTCGGACAGGAGGGCACGCCGGTCTACACGCACCTGGAGCGAACGTCACAACCCATGATCCGGCTGGTGTCGGGGGACCTCACGCGGTGGGTGAACGACCCCTGCGAGTGCGGGCGGACGTATCCCCGCCTCCCCCGCGGCATCTACGGCCGACTCGACGACATGTGCATCGTGCGCGGCGCCAACATCTACCCCAGCGCGATCGAGGACGTCCTGCGGGCGGTGGAGGGATTCGGCGGAGAGTTCCAGATGGTGATCAGCCGGGATCGGGCGATGGACGAGCTGATCGTCCGGGTCGAGTACAGCGAGGCCTGGGCCCGGCAGGCGGAAGGAGCGCCCGGCGTCCTGGAGGCGCTGCGCGAGCGCGCGACGGCACGCCTCAGGTCCGTGATCGGCATCCGGCCGATCGTCAGGCTCGAACCGCCGGGCACCCTGCCCCGCACCGAGTTCAAGGCCAGGCGGCTCGTCGACAATCGGGCCCTCTACGAGGAAAGCATGCGGTCGCCTAAGCGGTGAGGAGCGGGTCCGGCCGCCGCCGCGGTCCGTCGCCGGCCCGAGGGGGCGAACCCCTGTCCCCGGGATCCGTCCCGCCCCGCGCGGCCGATGGGCCGCCGGAGCTGACCATCGATTTCGACAACCGCCGCCAGCTGGCGCGCCTGGTGACCCGCATCGAGAACGATCCGGCGTCCGCCGCCGCGATCATCCACCGGGTCTGGGACCGCATCGGCGGGGCCCACCGCATCGGGGTGACGGGCCCTCCCGGGGTGGGCAAGAGCACGCTCGTCGACCACCTGATCGCCATGGCCCGGGCGGCGGGGAGCACGGTGGCGGTGGTGGCGGTCGATCCCACCAGCCCGTTCAGCGGGGGAGCGATCCTCGGCGACCGGGTCCGCATGCTCCGCCACAGCGGCGACCACGGAGTGTACATCCGCAGTATGGCGGCGCGCGAGCACCTCGGCGGGCTGGCGGGGTCGACGCGCGATGTCGCGCACCTGCTCGATGCGTTCGGCTTTGGCATCGTGCTGCTTGAGACGGTCGGCGTCGGCCAGAGCGAGCTGGACATCATGCGCGCGGCCGACACGGTCGTCGTGGTTACCTCGCCGGGGCTGGGCGATTCGATCCAAATGCTCAAAGCCGGGATTCTGGAAATCGCGGACCTGCTCGTGGTCAACAAGTCCGATCGCCCGGGCGCCAAGGAGGCGGTCCTTCAGCTGCGCGAGCTGCAGCACCTCGCGCGGCGATCGTCCCCCTGGGAGGTGCCGATCCTCGAGACGGTGGGGAGCGAGGGCACCGGGGTCGAGGAGCTGTGGCGGATGACCCGCCGGCATTGGGAGTACCTCGAGGCCTCCGGCGAGCTCGCCGTGCGTCGCGCCCGGCGGGCGGAGCGAGAGGTCCTGGACCTGGTGGAACGGGGGTTGGCCGTTCACGTGCGGGCCAAACTCGACGGCCACTCCGCGCTCGGTCAGATCCTCGACCGGGCGAAGAGCCAGGCGATCGACCCGCACTCGGCGGCCGGCGCGCTCCTCGACCACCTCCTGCGCCACCCGTAGCGGCAGCAAGAGGAACACGGCGCCGGCGCACCGGCGAAGGTGGGATTCGAATGGTCAGCGATCCACCCCAGGCGGAGGCGGCTCCGGGGGTGCGCAGCGTCGATCTGTGGGATCGGGGTCTCGCGCACCACACCTCCGGATACCTGATCGACGCGCCGCGCCCCGCGCTGGTGGAGACGGGCCCCGCCCGCAGCACCCCGGTGTGGCTGCGGGCGCTTCGGGAGCTCGGCATCGCGCCGGAGGATCTCGCCTACATCATTGTCACGCACATTCACCTCGACCACGCCGGCGGCGTCGGCACCCTGTTGCCACACGCCCCGGCGGCCCGGGTCGTCGTCCACCGCCGCGGCGCACGCCACCTCACCGACCCCGCCCGGCTGGTCGCCGGCGCCCGCGAGGTGTTTGGCGACAAACTCGAGGCATACTTTGGGCTGCCCGAACCGGTCCCGGAGGCGCGGCTGCTGGTCCCCGAACCCGGGGCCGACCTGGATTTGGGCGACGGCCACCGGCTGCGCTTCTTCGACGCCCCCGGCCACGCCGGACACCAGCATATGATCCTGGACGCGGGGGCGGGCTGCCTGTTCTCGGGAGACGAACTCGGGAGCCGGTTCGTGGATATCGCCGGCGACTACGTGCTCCCCGATACCGCCCCGAACCAGTTCGACCCCGACGCGATGCTGCGCTCGGCGGACCTGCTGCGCACGCTGCGCCCTGGGGCGGTGCTCTTTTCGCACTTCGGCCGCTACCCGCTCGACGGCGATGCCCTCCGCCGGCGTCTCCACGACCAGGTGGGCGCATTCGTCGCGCTGGGGACCTCCGGCATCCAGCCCCCGACATGGGAGCACGTCTACCCGCGCCTGGTCGAGCACGTCCGGCGCGATCTGGCGGCACGGGGCGTGGCCTGGACCGCCGCGGTCGAGCAGGCGCTGGCCGACCACCTGGAAGTCTCCGCGCAGGGCATCATCGATCACCGCCGCCGACACCCGCCGACCGGGTGACGGGCGTCCGGCGCGCGCCTACGCCTCAGAGCGTCCAGTACTCGCCGACGATCCTCCGCACCGCGCGCGCGCGGGCCTGGGCCACGCTAAACGGCACCTCGCGCACCTCGGCTCCCGCTTCCGCCGCGCGGGCATCGATCCCGGTGAACCCCTCCAGCGTCGCGGCAACGGAGTAGGCGAGCGCACTCAGGTCGTAGCCGCCCTCGAGCATCAGCGCGATCGGCGTCGCCGGAGCGGCCTCGCGCACCGACCGCGCCAGCCGGCCGAACCCGCGGGCGGTCATGACCATTCCTCCCAACGGGTCGGCGTGATGCGCGTCGTAGCCGGCGGAGACCACGATCAACGGCGGCGCCACGGCGTGGAGCAGCGGGATCACCACCTCCTCGAACAGGTGCTGGTACCCGCCGTCGCCGATCCCCGCGGGGAGGGGGATGTTGATCGTGGTGCCCTCCCCCGGCCCCTCGCCCATTTCCTCCAGCCCCCCCGTCCCCGGATACCAGGCCTCCTGATGAAGCGAACAGCAGACGACGGCCGGATCGCGGTAGAAGATCTCCTGCGTCCCGTTGCCGTGATGCACGTCCCAGTCCAGGATGAAGACGCGGGCCAGGCCGTGCGCGTCGAGCGCGTGGCGGGCCGCGAGCGCCGCGTTGTTGAAGATGCAGAAGCCCCGTCCCTCGCCGGGCCCGGCATGGTGGCCGGGCGGCCGGACCAGCGCGGCCGCCACCCCCGACTCGCGGCGGATCACCGTGTCCACGGCCAGCAACGCCCCTCCGGCGGCCCGCCGCGCCGCGCCATCGGAGGCCGGCGCGACCGGGGTGTCGGGATCGAGGGAACCGCCGCCGGCGGCGGCCAAGTCGTGGACCCGCCGGATGTACGCCCGCGTGTGCACGCGTGCCAGTGTATCCTCGTCGACCGGCTCGGGGGTCGGATGCTCGCACGCCTCCCAGAGCGGCGTCCGCCGGAGGAGGGATTCGATCGCGGCCACGCGCTCCGGCCGCTCCGGGTGACCGGGGAAGGTGAGGTGCCTGCGGTAGTCGGGGTGCGTGATCAGCACGGGGGGCTCGGTCACGGTCGCCGCCCACCCCGGCCGCCCGCGCGGCGCAGTCGGGCCATCGCCGCCTCGATCCCATCGGGGGCGCCAAACACCGCCGTCCCGCAGACGAGCACGGAGGCCCCGGCCTCCAACGCCGCCGGGGCGGTCTCGGCCGTGATCCCGCCGTCCACGGCGATCTCGAAGTCGAGCCCGCGCGCCCGCCGTCCCTCGGCGAGGTCGCGGATCTTCGCCACCATCTCGGGGATGAACGGCTGCCCGCCGCTGCCGGGCTCGACGGTCATGACCAGCACCGCGGCCACTTCCGGCAGGACCCACTCCACGGCGTCGAGCGGGGTGGCGGGATTGAGGGCCACCGCCGGCAGCACGCCGGACGCGCGGATCTGGCGGAGCGTCTGGTAGAGGTGCACGGCGGCCTCGACGTGCACGGCGATCGAGGCCGCCCCCGCCTCCGCAAACGCCTGCACCTGGCGCTCGGGCTCGACCACCATCAAGTGCACGTCGAGCGGCAGCGCGGTGGCGCGCCGGATGCTGCGGGTGACGCCCGGGCCCATCGTGATCTCGGGAACGAACCGGCCGTCCATTACGTCGATGTGAATCCGGTCCGCGCCGGCGCGTTCGACGGCGCGCACCTGCTCGGCCAGCCGGCCGAAATCCGCCGCCAGAATCGACGGGGCGATCACCACCTCGCCGGGGCCTCGCGGGGTCAGGGCCGGATCTCCTGGATGAGTCGATTGTCGATGTAGACCTGCACGATCGTGAAGCCGGAGCCGCTCACCACCGTGTTGATCGTGTCCCCCGGGGCGTGCACCTTCTCGTACACCGTGCGCACGCCCTGCCCGTCGATCACCATGATCCGCACCCGCTGCTGCGCCGCGCCCCCGGGCACGATCAAGGTGACCCGCGCCTGCTTCTTGTTTGGATCGCCGGGCGTCGCCGGGGCGATCGGGGTGCCGGTGACGATCGGCTGCGGCGGCGGGCTGCCGGGCCCGGGAGCGGCGGCGACCGCCACGACGACCGCATCCCCGTGCCGGATCTGGGTCCCGGCGCGCGGGGTCATCGTCACGACCTGCCCGGGCGGCACATCGCCGCGTTGCACCTGGGTGACCTGCCGCAGCGTCACGCCCAGGTCCGCCAGCAGCCGGCGGGCGTCGTCCAAGGACCGCCCGACCAGGTCCGGCAGGACCAGGGTCTCGGGCCCCTTGTTCACCCGCAGGTAGACGGACGTGCCCCGCTCCAGCGAGGCGCCGGGTGCCGGATCTTGAGAGATCACGACCCCGGGCGGCAGGGTGTCATCATACGCGTCGCGCACCTCGCCCACGGCAAGGCGGGCCTGTTCGATCGCGAACCGGGCATCGGTCAGCGACCGACGGCGGATGTCCGGGACGGTGACCATCTGCGGTCCCAGGCTGGTGGTGACGCCGATCGTCCGGTCCACCTTCACCATTTTCCCCGGCGGCTGGTCCTGGCCGAGCACGAACCCAGTGGGCACGGTGCGGCTGTAGCTTTGCTGGATCACCTGGACCCCCAGCCGGTCCTTCCGCGCCTGGCTCTGCGCGTCGCCGAGGCTCCGGCCCCTCAGATCGGGGACGGTCACCTCCGGCACGTTCAGGTACGCGTTCAAAGCCTGCAGGCCGTACGAGCCCCCGATGAAGAGGGCGAGGAGCGCCACGGCGACGCCGAGGAGAGGAGCGAGGAGTGGGGAGATCCGCACGGCCCGGCCGTCCCCGCCGCGCCCCGCCTTCCCCGCGATGATCATCGTCTCCTCGACATCGGGGGTCGGCTCCTCGCGCCACACCGCGGTCTCTCCCATCAGGTCGCCGCGCATCTGGTCGGCCGATCGATACCGATCCTGGGGATTCTTGGCCAGGGCCTTCAGGATGATCCGCTCGACCTCTCGGCTGAGCGGGACGCCGTCGTCGCGGCGGGGGGTGGGGGGAAACTCGTGCACGTGCTTGAGCGCGATGGTGATCGGGCTGTCGCCGTCGAACGGCAGGTGACCCGTCACCACCTCGTACAGCACCACGCCGAGGGAGTAGAGATCGGCGCTGCTTCCCACCGCCAGCCCCCGAGCCTGCTCGGGCGAGAGGTATTGGACGGAGCCCAGGACCGTCCCCGTTTCCGTGATGTCCGATGAGGCCAGGGCGCGGGCGATGCCGAAATCCGTCACCTTCACCCGGCCGTCGCGGTTGAGAAGGATGTTCTGAGGTTTGACGTCGCGGTGGACGATGCCGACCCCGTGCGCAAACGCCAGGGCCTCACAGACCTGCACCCCGATCTCGCGGGCGCGCGCCTCGGTGAGGGCGCCGACCCGCCGGAGCAGGGTCTTGAGGTCCTCGCCCTCGACGAACTCCATCACGATGAAATGGACGTGGCCGTCCCGACCGTAATCGTAGACCTGGACCATGTGCGGATGCGACAGGCGGGCGACGGCCTGGGCCTCGCGCTCGAACCGGGCGACGAATTCCGTGTCGTGCGCGTACTGCTCACGCAGCACTTTGATCGCCACCTGCCGGTCGTCGGACAGCCGCCGGCCGAGGTAGACCAGGGCCATCCCGCCCTCGCTGAGCGGGCCCGTGACCGCGTACCGACCGTCGAGGATCCGGCCGATCATGGCCGGCGCGTGAGCAGGTCGTGCAGCATGCCCTCCGCCTCCTCTGCGCTCGCCGCCGGAATCCCTCGGATCAGGCGGCCCCGATCGGCGGGTCCGAGCCGGGCGACCGGGATCTCGGTCACCTTGACGACGCCCGAGAGCGGCACGCCGAGGACGCGCGCCGGTACCCCGCGCATCACGACCACCGTTCCGCCGCGGATCCCGAGGAAGTACGCATGCTCCAGTCGATACGCGCCGACACCCGCGGCAAGCAGCCCGGCGAGCACCAGCGGGCGCAGGATGCGGGCGGCGCGGCCGATCCACCGCGGCGCCAGGCGGATCACGACCGCGGAGGCATTGTCGAATCCTCCCCGGGCGTTCGCCAACCCCACCAGGACGCTGCTGGCTTCGTCGGCGTGCGGCCCCGCGTGCACCACCGCGCCGATCTCCTCCGGACGCACGGCGGTATGGAGGCCGTCGGTCGCCAGCACCAGCACATCGCCCGCCCGGAGCGGCTCGACCCGCACGTCGATCTCGACCCGCTCGGCGCTCCCGAGCGCCCGCGTCAGCACGTGCCGGTGGGTGTGCGTCTCGACCTCGGCCGGAGCGACCTCGCCGCGGCGGGCGAGCTCGGAGGCGAGGGAGTGATCGATGGTGAGCTGTCGCACCTCATGCGCGCGAAGCAGATAGGCGCGGCTGTCACCGACGTGAGCCACGATTCCCGCGTTCCCATCGATCACCAGCGCCGTGCAGGTCGTGGCCATGCCGGTGAGGCCCTCGGATTCGGCCCGGGCCCGGATGAGCTCGTTGGCGCGCCGAAACGCGTAGGACAGCGCGTCCTGCGCCGGCACGCCTCGGGCCAGCCGCGCCGGCACCTCCGCGGCCAGGGTGTCCACGGCGAGGGTGCTGGCGAGGTCCCCCCCCACGTGCCCGCCGAGCCCGTCGGCGACCGCGAACAGCGCCCTCCCCCCGCCGGTGTCCTCGAGCCGGAGGACGCGGTCCTCGTTGACCTCCCGCACCCGGCCGGTGTCGCTCCGCGCCCCGGCGCGGGCGGCCAGCCCGCCGATCGGCGTCATGGGGCGGCGAGGTATTCGAGCACCACGGGACCGATCCCGATCCGATCGCCGCGGCGGAGCAACGCGCGCGCGCCGCGCAGCCGGAGCGCGTTGACCAGGGTACCGTTGGTGCTTCCAAGATCGATGATCACCACGCCGCGGGGGCCGATCTCGATGCGCGCGTGGGCCCGGCTGACGCTCGGGCTGTTCAACACGATCGCCTGATCCGGCCGCCGTCCGATCGTCATCACGGGGGCGTCGAGCGGGTACTCGCGGCCGGTCGCTCCGGCCAGACCCGAGACCACCCGCAGCCGCGGGGCGCCGCCGCGAGGGCGATAGATGCGCGTCTCGCTCCCGGGGAACTCGGCGGGGGGCAAGGTCACGACGCGCCCCCGGGACCGGCGGCGGAGACGCCCGCGGTCGAAGCCGGCGTCCAGCGCGACGGCCGCCCCGCGCCCTCGGCCAAGCGGAGCTGCCCGCACGCCGCCTGGATCTCCCCGCCCCGCTCGATCCGCACCGTCACCGCGATCCCGCCGAGCCGGAGCGCGTCGGCAAAGGCGCGCACCCGATGCGCGGCGGGCCGCCGGAAGGCGATGCCGGCGACCGGATTGAGCGGGATCAGGTTGACGTGACCCCGCACCCCTGCCAGGAGCCGGCCGAGCGCCCGCGCCTCTCCGGGGCCGTCGTTCACCCGGTCAATCAGGACGTATTCAAACGTCAGCCGCCGGCCGGTCGCGTCGATGTACTCGCGGCATGCCGCCAGGAGATCGGCGAGCGGGTACCGCTGGTTGACCGGCACCAGGCGGTTCCGGAGCGCATCGGTCGGCGCGTGCAGGGAGACGGCGAGCGTCATCTGCAGCCGCTCCTTCGCCAGCCTGCGGATCTGCGGGGCCAGCCCGACGGTCGACACCGTGATGTGCCGCATCCCGATGCCCATCCCGTACGGAGCCGACAGGATCCGGACCGCCCGAACGGTCGCGTCGTAGTTGGCGAGGGGTTCGCCCATCCCCATGAACACCACGTTCGACAGCCTGCGCCGCCCGCGCGCACGTATGAGCAGGGCCTGACCCAAGATCTCGCCGGCGGAGAGGTTTCGTGAAAACCCGCCGAGCCCCGTGGCGCAGAAGGCGCAGCCCATCGCACAGCCCGCCTGGGTGCTGACGCACGCGCTGCGCCGGCCGTCGTCGAACCGCATGCGGACGCACTCCACCGTCCGCGCGTCCCCCAACGCCACCAGCAGCTTGGTGGCGGATCCGTCGGGCGCCTCCTGCGCCCGACGCACCGCCAGGGGCTCGACCGTCGCCACCCCACGCAGCCGGTCGCGAAATCCTCGCGGCAGGTCCGTCATCTCATCGATGGCCGCGGCCCCCCGGACGTAGAGCCAGCGGGCGATCTGACGCCCGCGGTAGCGCGGCTCCCCGACCTGCTCGACCAAGTCTTCCAGCTCCGAGAGCAGGAGGCCGCGCAGGTCGAGGGCGGGGGCGGGCGTCACGGAGCCCTGCGGCGGAACGCCGCGACGAAGAACCCGTCGGTTCCGTGCCGGTGCGGGAAGAGCACCGCCGTCCCCTCCCCGCCGGGCACGCGAGCGCCGTCGGGGACCGGCCACCCGACGATCGGCGCGGGGGCGAACTCCGGACGCGCGGCGAGAAACGCTCGGGCCACCTCGGGGCCCTCTTCGGGCTCGAGCGTGCAGACGGCGTACACCAACCAGCCGCCGGGGCGCACCGCGGCGGCGGCACCCTCCAGGATCGCGCGCTGACGGACGGCCAGCGGGCCGAGGTGCTCGGGGGTGAGGCGCCACTTGATCTCCGGGCGGCGGCGAACCACCCCCAACCCCGAGCACGGGGCGTCGACGAGGACGCGGTCGGCGACGGCCGGCATCATCGTCCCGAGCCGCGTGGCATCGATCTGCCGCGGTTCGACGATGGTCGCACCGGTCCGCGCGCACTGACGGGGAAGTGCGGCGAGCTTGGCGGGCACGACGTCGCAGGCCAGAATCCGTCCCCGGTTCTCCATCAGCGCGGCGAGATGGGTCGTCTTTCCCCCCGACCCCGCGCAGGCGTCGATCACGGTCTCCCCCGGACGCGGCGCCAGGAGACGGCTCACCAGCATGGAGCCCTCGTCCTGAGGCGAGCACCATCCCTCCGCGTACGCGGCGCGGCGGGCCGCCTGGGGAGCGGCGACGATGCGCGCCCCTTCCGGGACCAGCGCGGAGCGCGTGAGGCGGAAGCCGCGCGCCTCCAGCGCGCCGGCGACGACGTCGGGGGTACCGCGCAGCGTGTTCAAGCGGATCGCCGATGGGGGCGGGGTGTTGTTCGCGAGGCAGAGGGCGCGGGTCTCCTCGAGCCCGAAACGCGCCGCCCATCGGCGGACGAGCCAGGCGGGATGCGAGTGCCGCAGCGCCAAGCCCTCGGGGGTGGCCGCATCATCGGGGATCGCCACGGGAGAGGCGGCCACCCGCCGCAGGACCGCGTTCACCAGTCGCGCGGTTCCGGGATGGCCGACCCGCTTCGCCAGCTCCACGGCCTCCGAGCAGGCCGCGGACGGCGGGATGCGATCCAGAAACAACAACTGATACGCTCCGAGCCTCAGCACGCTGCGAATTCGGGAGGGGAGATCGTCCAGCGGGGTCCGGGTGCACCGCGTCAGCACCCAGTCGACTTCGGCGCGGTGGCGGAGGGTTCCCAGCGTGATCTCGGTGGCCAACGCCTCATCGGACGGACTCAGCCCGGCGTGGTCCAGCGTCCGGCGAAGCAGCGCACCGCTGAAGGCCCGGTCGGCGTCCACGCGGTGCAGAACCTCTAACGCCACCCCCCGACACGTGCGCGCGTGCAGCATCGGCCGGATCGGATGCGGCCCCGCACGCGGCGAGGGGGCATCACTCCTCACGCCGAGAGAGGAGCAGCATGCGCGCGAGCTGCAGGATCGCCATCGCCGCGGCCGCCACGTAGGTGAGCGCGGCCGCGGTCAGCACCGAGCGCACACCGCGCAGCTCATCCGCGGTGACGAGCCCTTCCTCCCGCAGCGCCCGCATCGCGCGGGCGCTCGCATCGAACTCCACCGGAAGCGTGACGACGGTGAACGCCACGAAGGCCGAGAAGACCAGAATCCCCAGCTGGATCATCGTCCCCGAGTGGAACAGGAACCCAATGATGAAGATCGGCCAGGCCAGCCAGGAGCCGAACTGCACCGTCGGCACCATCGCGGAGCGCAGGGCGAGCGGCGCGTAGCCGCGCGCGTGCTGGATGGCGTGCCCGGTCTCGTGCGCGGCCACCCCCGCGGAGGCGACCGAGACGCCGTCGTGCACGTCTGAGGAGAGGCTGAGCACGCGGCTGCGGGGGTCGTAATGATCGGAAAGCCTCCCGTCGACGCGCGCGATCTCGACGCCGGAGAGGCCGTTCCTGCGCAGGATCTCCTCGGCGACCTGGGCCCCGGACATCCCGTTGCGAATCGGGACCTGACTGTACTGCGCGTACGTCGACTGCACCCGCAGTTGTGCGTAGAGCGCCAGGAGGACGGCGGGAATCACGATGATCATGGTGGGGTCCCAAAACCACAGCATCGGCTCACCTCCCAGCCTCAAAATTGTAGCACAGTTCGCGCTGGGTTCCTAAATCCGCGGCCGGAGGCGCTACCGGCCGGGCGGCGATTCCGGGGGACGCCCGCCCAGGACGGTGCCGGGGGCGATCGGATGTCCCCGAAGGTACTCGGGCACCGTCATCCGCCGGCCGGAAGCCGGCTGGATCTCCATGATCAGCAACCGCCCTTCGCCCGTCGCCACCGACAGGCCGTCCTTCCCGACGGAGACGACCGTCCCCGGCAGGTCGGGCCCGCCGCCGGGACGCGGGACCGCCCGCCAGATCCGAAGCGCTGCCCCCTCCAGCAGGACGGACGCCACCGGCCAGGGGTCGAATGCCCGAACCAGGTTGGCCAGCCGCACCGCGGAGTCCGTCCAGCACAGCCACGCCTCCTGCCGGGTCAGCTTCGGCGCGTACGTCACCCGCGCGGGATCCTGGGGTCTGCGCGGGGCCTGCCCGGCCTCCAGCCGGCGCAGCGCTTCGACGAGCAGGCCGGCGCCCTCGCGGGCCAGACGAGGGTCGAGGGTCGCGGTGGTGTCGTCGGGCCCGATCGGCACCGCGCGCTGCAGGATGAGATCCCCGGCGTCCAGCTCGTCGCTCATATGGAGCACCGTGACTCCCGTCTCCGCATCTCCGGAGGCGATGGCGCGGGGGATCGGCGCCGCCCCGCGGTATCGCGGCAGCAGCGAGGGATGGAGGTTGATGCCGCCGAGCCGGGCGACCGCCAGGACCTCCGACGGCACGATCCGCCCAAACGCCACGACCACGAACAGATCGGGCGCAAGCGCACGGAGGCGGCCGAGGGCCGTGGCGTCCTTGAGCGATGCCGGTTGAAGGACCTCGAGCGCGTACCGATTCGCCACCGCGGCCACCGGGGGAGATACGACGCGAAGGCCGCGGCCCTGCGGGGCGTCCGGCCGGGTGATCACGGCGACGACGTCGGCCGCCCCGAGCACCGCTTCGAGCGACGGGACCGCAAACTCCGGCGTCCCCATGAAGATCACCTTCATTCCAGGTCCCCGGCGGGCGCCACCTCGGAGGCCTCATCGACGCGGCGCAGCGTCTTCGGATCGCTGACGCGGTCGGTGAACAAGATCCCGTCGAGGTGATCGATCTCGTGCAGGAGGATCCTGGCGTGGAGCCCGGACGCTTCGATCGTCACGAACCGGTTCCGGCGGTTCCGCCCGCGGACCGTCACCCGCTCGGCGCGCGGCACGTCCCCGAGCAGCCCGGGAATGCTGAGGCAGGCTTCGGTCGCGACCACCTCTCCATCCCGGCGCAGGACCTCGGGATCGGCGAGGGCGATCTGACGGTCCTCCAGGCGCGCGACGAAGATCCGCCGGCTGACCCCGACCTGCGGAGCCGCCAGCCCGAGCCCGTGCGCCTTCACCAGCATGGCGAACATCTCATCCATCAGCGCTTGGACCTCGCGCGTCACGACGCGGACGGGCTGGGCCCGCCGGCGGAGAATGCCGGCGCGGGGACTGTCCACGGTGATGATCTCCATCATCGCCTCTCAGTAGGTCTCCTGCGGGTCCATCTCCGCGGTGAGCCGCCCGGTGCGGACGGCGCTCGTCGCGGCGAGGGCGGCGCGCGCCGCCGCTCGCACCGATTCTCCGTCGACGGCTCTCAGCAGGAACTGGTAGCGAAACACGCCGTGCGCGCCGAGGCCGCGCGCCGGGGCCGGCCCGAGGACGTCGACTTCCGATCGGCGCGCCGCCGCGGCGGCCAACTCGGCGAGCGCCCGGGCGGCCTCCCGCTCCGGGCCGGCCGCCACCACCCTGGCCAGCACGGTGTAGGGCGGATACCCGAATTGACGGCGCACCTCCAGCTCCGCCCGGTACATCGCCTCATCCCCCGCGACCAACGCCGCGATCGCGGGGTGGTCGGGCACGCGGGTCTGCACGACCGCCTCGCCGCCATCCGCGCCCGCCGCCAGCGACACCACCGCCCGCAGCTGCTGGAACGTCCGCTCTCCCGCGCGAAAATCCGGCAGGTACAGCGACAGGTCCGCGTCGAGCACCCCGACCAGGCTGGGACGCAGCCGGCGGGCGCGCAGCATCAGCTGCGTGCCGACGACGATCCGGAGCCGACCGCCGCGAAACTCCTCGATCACGTTGTCAAACTGCGGGGCCGTCTCCCGGTCGAGGCGGGCGACGCGATGGTCGGGGAAGATCCGGCCGATCACCGCCTCCACGCGCTCCGTGCCCGCGCCGAACCACCGCAGCGAGACCCCCCGACACCGCGGGCAGACGGCCGGGGCCGGCGCGGTCAGCCCGCAGATCCGGCACGAGATGGTGCGGCGCTCGCCGTCATACGGCATCGGCACATCGCACCGCGGGCACACGACCGCGCGCCCGCACTCCTGACAGAGCAGGACGCGTGCATACCCGACCCGGTTGACGAAGAGGGCGACGCGTCCGCCCGCGCGCAGGTGCCGCCGCATCGCGCCGACCAGGGTCCGGCTGAGGAGGCCCACATGCCCTCGGCGCCGCTCGGCGCGCATGTCGATCAGCCCGATCCGGGGGGCGGCGACGGTCGGGGCGAGGCGCACGCACGCGATCCGGCCGGACGCGACCTCCGCGTACGTCTCCACCGACGGGGCCTCAGCGCCCAGCACGACGCGCGCCCCGGTGACCGCTCCGCGGCGCAGCGCGACCTCCCGTCCGTGATAGCGCGGCGCCCCGTCGGCCTTGTAGGCCGGGTCCTGCTCCTCGTCGACCACGATCAGGCGCAGGCGCTCCAGCGGCGCGAAGAGCGCCGAGCGGGTCCCGATCACCACGTCCACCCGCCCGCCCACGATCCGTGCCCAGGCGCCCCGGCGTGCGCGCTCCGGCATCTCCGAGTGCAGTTCCGCCAGTCGGTCGCCCAGAGCTGCCCGCACGCGGTCCCGCAGGTCGGGCACGAGGGCGATCTCGGGGACCGCGAGCAGAACCTGTCCCCCACCCCGCACGACCCCGGCGGCGGCGGCGAGGATCCACCGCTGCCGCGCCTCGGGATCCCCCCAGAGGAGCACCGACTCCTGCGGCGCGGGCCCTGCCCCATCGGGGGGCGGTTCCCCGGATGGGACCGCGGCGGGGCGGACGGGGGGCACAGGATCCCTGACCACCACCGCGCCTTGGACGACGAGGCGGCGCAGTGCCGGCCGGCCCCCGGCGCGCACGAGATCGTCCACCGCCACCTCGCCCCCCGACCGGAGCGCCTCGAGGATCGCCGCCTGGCGGGTGCCCATCCGGCGGGCGGAGCTGGGGACGACCCCGAGGACCGCCGTGGATGGAGCGCGGTCGCGGGCGCGGCGGATGACCTCGGGCGGGATCAGGCTGTGCACGGCTTCGAGCAGCGTCGACAATGTCCGATCGGCCAGCCAGCGGGCCAGGTCGAGCATCTGCGGGGTGAAATACGGCTGCGGATCCGCGACCGCCTCGATCCCCCGCAGTTCGCGCGCGTCGGGTGCGCCCTGCGGGCGAACGGCGATGACGAACCCGTGCGCGGTGCGGGGCCCCAGGGGGACGAGGACGCGGGTCCCGACCTGGACCGAGCGCCGGAGCGGGTCGGGCAGGCGATAGGTCAGGAGCCGGTCGGCACGGCGGGCGGGCAGATCGAGCAGGACCTCAGCGCACGTCCCCGGCTCACCGATCACTGCGGGCCCGGGCGCCCACCCAGCCGGGCCGCCACCGTGGAGACGATGGCCTCCGGCTCGGCCATCCGGCCGAGGCCGCTCTTCCCCGACGCCAGCGGCCCCCGGTCCGGCCCGATCACATCCACGCCGCGGGCGCGGAGCCGCGCCAGATTCTCCTGCACTACGGGGGACTCCGCCATCCGGTCGCTCATCGCGGGGGCGACGACGAGCGGCGCACGTGTGGCGAGGGCGGTCGCGCTCACGATGTCGCCGGCCAACCCGGCGGCCAGGCGTCCCAGCATGTCCGCGCTCGCGGGAGCGATCAGGTAGAGATCGGCCAGCTCGCCAAGCGCCACGTGGGGCTCATCCCACGGTCCGTTGGGATCCCACATGTCCGTGATCACCGGGTGATGCGAGAGCGCCCGGAAGGTTGCCGGCCCCACGAACCGGACGGCGGCCGCGGTCATCAGCACGTAGACGTCGGCGTCTTCCCCGCGCAACCGGCGCACCACCACCGCCACCTTGTAGGCGGCGATGCTGCCGGTCACGCCAACAACAACGACGCGCCCCGCCAGACTCCCCGCCACGGCCTTAGGAGCGGCAGCCCAGTCGTTCCGCTTCGAACCGCCGGGCGAGGACGAGGAGCGCATCGACGATCTCCTCTGCGCTCCAGCGGCTGGTGTCCACGATGACGTGGTAGCGGCTGAGATCGGTGAGGTCGATCTGATACGTGTCGCGATAGCGCCGGCGCTCGCAGTCTTCGCGCGCGCGCAGATCCTCGATCGCCTGCGCCTCCGGCACCCTGTCTCGGGCGGCCACCCGCGCGCCGCGCACCCCGAGCGGCGCGCGCATCCAGACGCGCAGGTCGCCGTCGATCAACCAGCCGCTCAACCGGCTGTCCACCAGCACCCCGCCCCCGCGGGCGACCTCCACCTGCATCGCGTCGAGGGCCCGGTCGATCGACTGGTCCCGCTCCGCCAGGCGCCCCAGCGCCTCGAGCGTCAGGCCGCGCCGATAGGCCTCCTCACGAAACACTTCCCCCGCCGAAAGGTACCGGAGGTCCAGGGCGCGCGCCAGCGCTTTGGCGACCGTGCTCTTGCCGGCACCGATCTCCCCGCTCACCGTGACGATCATTCGGACTCGACCGCCTCGGCGGGTTCCTCTTCCTCGTCCTCGGCGTCCCCCTTGCTCGTGAAGCGGTGGGCCACCGTTTCGGGCTGGACGGCGGAAAGGACGACGTGCCCGCTGTCGGTGATGACCACGGCGCGGGTCCGGCGTCCGTAGGTCGCGTCGATGAGGATCCCCTTGTCGCGCGCCTCTTGAATGATCCGCTTGATCGGAGCGGAGTCGGGGCTGACGATGGCGATGATACGGCTCGCCGCAACGATGTTGCCGAATCCGATGTTGATGAGGCGGGTCTCCATCGGCGCTGTGCTCCTCACTCCACGTTCTGGATCTGCTCGCGCAGGCTCTCGAGTTCGCCCTTCACCGCGATCACGGCCCGGGAGATCTCCAGGTCGTTTGCTTTGCTGCCGATCGTGTTGGCCTCGCGTCCCAGCTCCTGCACGAGAAACTCCAGCGTCCGCCCGAGGGTTCCATCCCCCGCCAGATGATGGCGGATCTGGACGAGGTGGCCGCGGAATCGGGTGATCTCCTCCGAGATGTCGCATCGATCGGCGAAAAAGGCCATCTCGGTCGCCACCCGGCCCTCGTCCACGGGGACCGCCCCCCTCAGCTCTTCGATCCGCTTGGCCAGCCGCCCCGCGTACTCCTTGACCACCGCGGGCGCGCGCCTCTCGATCTCCTCGATCCGCTGTCCCAGCCGCCCCACCCGCTGCTCCAGGTCGGACGACAACCGCGCGCCCTCGGCCTCCCGCATCGCCACCAGCCGGTCGAGTGCCATCCGCACCCCCTCGGCGATGGCGGTCCAACCCGCCTCCAGGTCTTCCTTCTGCTCTTCGATCTTCACGAGGTCGGGGAGACCCGCCAACATCGCCAGATCGGGGGCCCCGGAGAGCCCGACAGCCTGTTTGAGGTCATTCAGGGCGGTGACGAACGTTCTTGCCAAGTCTAAGTCGACTTTTACTGTTCGCACACGCTTTCCGTAGCTTTCTCTCATTATAGCAATCTCAACCCGACCCCGCAAGACGCGCCCCTGCGCGAGGGACCGGATCCGATCCTCAAGGGGGGAGAGCTCCCGCGGAAGGCGCACCACCACCTCGAGGAACCGGTGGTTGAGCGACCGGATCTCGACGCCGTACCGGCCGATGGAGGTGGTGAGGTCGGCGGTTCCAAACCCCGTCATGCTCCTCAGCATCTGCGGCGGCGGTGCCGGCGGATTGTCTTGAAGCGTTCCGAGACGAGAAAGGGCACCCAGGAGAGTCCGGCGACCGCGACCCAATCTCCTCTTCCCAGTGGGGTCGCCGAGAACACCGTGCGCAGCCCCGGGGCGGTCACCACCAGGACCTGGAGGGCAATCGAGAGCGTCACCGCCCCGAGAAGCCAGCGGTTCGCCGCAAACTCCCGCCCGGTCACCGGTCGGTCCGCGGACCGGCAGGAGAAGGCGAAGATGAGCTGGCTGAGGGCGAGGGTCAGGAAGACGAGGGTCCGGCGCTGCGTCCCCGACTCCCCCCTGACCATCCCCCAGAGATCCGCGGCCCCGCAGGCCGCGGCGATCACCAGGCCGAACGCGAGCACGGCCGTGAGTCCTCCGGCGGCGAACGGCGACTGCCTGGCGGGCCGGGGGGGCCGGTGCATCACGGCGGGATCCTGCGGGTCCACGGCCAGCGCCGCCGACGGCAGGCCGTCGGTGACGAGGTTGATCCAGAGGATCTGGATGGGGGTGAGGACCGCGGCCGCGCCGGCCAGCGTCGCGGCGAGTACCACGGCGACCTCCCCCACGTTGCTGGCGAGCACAAAGAGCACGAACTTTCGGATGTTCTCGAAGATGGTGCGGCCCTCACCGATCGCCGCCACGATCGTGGCAAAGTGGTCATCGGTGAGAACGAGGTCGGCCGCCCCGCGCGCCACATCGGTGCCGCCCCGCCCCATCGCGACACCGACGTCGGCCTCGGCCAGGGCGGGAGCGTCGTTTGCCCCGTCGCCGGTCATCGCCACGATCTCCCCCGCTCCTCGCAACGCCCCCAGGATCCGGACTTTGTGTTGGGGGGTCGCCCGCGCAAACACCGAGCAGGTTCGAATCGCGTCGGTCATGGCCGCGTCGGAGAGCCGGTCGAGGTCCGGCCCGGTGAGCGCCGTGCCCGAATCGTCCAGGCCGACCTCGCGCGCGACGGCCAGCGCCGTGCGCGGGTGATCGCCGCTGATCATCAGCACGCGCACGCCGGCCTCCCTGGCGGCGGCGATCGCGGCCCGCGCCTCGGGGCGGACCGGATCGACGAGGCCGACGAATCCCAGGAACACCGCGGACCGGTCGGGGGCGTCGAACAGATCCCCCGGCCCGCGCGCGTCGGGGGGGAGGACGAGCCGGGCGATCGCCACGACCCGCATCCCCTCGGCGGCCATCGCCTCCGCGCGGGCGAGGAGGGCAGCCCTGGCCGGGTCGTCGAGCGGCTCCTCCCCCGCCCCGCCGACCCGCGCGGTGCAGAAGGGGACGATGGCCTCCGCAGCGCCCTTGGCGTATGCCGCCAGCCCGGTCGCGGTGCGGTGGGCGGTGAGCATCCGCTTGCGCTCGGGCGTAAACGGGGTCTCGCCCACCCGTGGAGCCGTCCGGGCGAGGGCCGCGGGATCGAGCCCCGCCTTCATCGCGGCGGCGGCGAGGGCGGCCTCGAGCGGATCCCCGAACGGCCGCCATCGGCCGCCTTCCTCCACCACGCCGCCGTCGCTCGCCAGGACGGCCGCCTCGAGCAGGGCGCGGAGCGGCCGGAAGTCGCGGGCGTCTCCGCCGTCCCGGAGGCGCACCTCGCCGCTCGGCGCGTACCCGGGCCCCGTCACCTCGATGGTTTGCCCGGCCGCCTCGATCCGGCGGACGGCCATCTCATTGACCGTGAGCGTCCCGGTCTTGTCCGTGCAGACCACGGTGACGGTCCCCAGCGCTTCCACCGCCGCGAGCCGGCGCACGATCGCCCGTTTCCGCGCCATCCGCTGCACGCCGAGCGCGAGCGCGACGGTCACCGCCGCCGGCAGCCCCTCCGGCACGGCGGCCACCGCCAGGCTGGTGGCGATGAGGAACATCTCGAACGCCGGCCGGCCGTGCGCGCGCCCGGCGAGGAACACCAGGGCGCACAGCGCGATCGCCCCCACCGCCAGCGAGCGGCCGAGGGCGCTCAGTCGCTCGGTGAGCGGTGTGCGTTTGGGAGGCGCGGCATCCACCGCCCCGGCGAGCGCGCCGAGCTCGGTCTGGGCTCCCGTCCGGATCACCACCCCTCGGCCCCGGCCGGAGACGACGGCGGTGCCGAGGAAGGCGAGGGTGTGTTGCTCCGCCAGCGGAGCGTCCTCCGCGCAGCTCCCCTCCGCCTCCTTGCCCGCCGCGGCCGCCTCTCCGGTCAGCAGGGACTCGTCCACGGCGAGGACGTGGGTCTCGACCAATCGCAGGTCCGCCGGCACCCGCGCGCCCGAGGTCAGGACGACGAGATCGCCGCGCACGAGGTCCGCCGCCGGCAGCCTCCGCGGGATCCCGTCGCGGATCACCTCCGCGTGCGGCGCGGCGAGGGTGCGCAGCGCGGCCAGCGCGTGTTCCGCCCGGTGTTCCTGCGCGACCCCAAGCGCGATGTTGACCGCGACGATCAGCGCGATCGCCAGCGCGTCGACCCGCTGCCCAAGCAGCCATGACACCGCCGCGGCAGCCAGCAGCAGCAGGACGAAGAATTCCGCGAAGTGCGCCCCGATGCGGCTGACCCACGAGCGCGGGCGGCGCGCCGGCAGCCGGTTGGGGCCCGTCTCGCGCAGGCGGCGTTGCGCGTCTGCCGTGGTCAGTCCCCGCTGGGGATCGGTCCCCAGGGCGCGGACGACGTCGGGCCAGGGGGTCGCGTGCCAGGACACGGGTCTGGGGTTTCGGGACGGCGGGAGGGGATTCCCACCGCCGGGCGGCGCGCCGGCAGCCGGTTGGGGCCCGTCTCGCGCAGGCGGCGTTGCGCGTCTGCCGTGGTCAGTCCCCGCTGGGGATCGGTCCCCAGGGCGCGGACGACGTCGGGCCAGGGGGTCGCGTGC
>Ga0209580_10000122_pt1 | contig 56381 bp, 108 predicted proteins | sample Coa_R1_5_FD_187153 | JGI IMG/M metagenome (GOLD analysis project Ga0209580, IMG submission 187153) | Surface soil microbial communities from Centralia Pennsylvania, which are recovering from an underground coalmine fire - Coalmine... | ecosystem: Environmental > Terrestrial > Soil >... | reverse complement strand
TCACCCTGATTCTAGCCCTCAGCTTCGCCGCGCTCCGTTCAGGTTTAGGGCGCGATCTACTCTACTTCACCGCTTGCGTGTCACTCCACGCCGCACGCACCAACCTTGGAGAGCAGTGCTGAAACGGGCTCAAGAACTAAGGCCCTGGCCGCCTCACGGTTAGGCCACACTGCTCATAACTTTGGAGAGCGCGTGGTGTTTCCTGCTCCTCGCCTTGTGTCCACTTTTCGGCATCATCGGGAGCTGGGGCGACCACCGAGGAGTGTTTATATGTCGCCTTTACCCTGACACCGCACGCGCTCATAACCTGAAGAGCCGCTTGCGAGCACCACCGAGCTTCTCCGCGATGGCGACGTTGTCCCGCTGAGCGGCTCATAAAAGTAAGAAGGGGCCAAACAGTTGCCCGCCTGACCCCTTTCCCCGGTGATGTTAGGTGGGACGCAAGACGCGAATCAAGCTCCACCGCATCACCGAACCGATTATACCTTGAGAAGAGACACCCCCGTCTCTTAAAAGCCATTCTCCGCTTTTCCTCCCCGGCTTTAAGGACGAAGCCCGGTGGTCGAGAATGAGGCCCAACGCAGGAGAAGCTCGGGAGCCTTCTAAGCAAAGCAGACAGAGTAGCGGCCTCGCGTGAGCGATGCACTGACCTCGGCGCTCTTAGTCGCCTTACAAAGTGTCTGGCTTGCCCTGTCTTTTGGTTCCCTACGAAACTCTGCGCAGTCTCGATGCCGAAGCCCCGAGAAGCCGTGAGGCTTTGGATTCGAGACCGGGGATTGGGGGATGTTCCTTGAGTCCATCTCGCGTCTTGCGTCCTATTTGTCATGGGTATTGTACCACCCTTGTCAAGTCTCTCCTCGCCCCGCCTGCGGGGTCAGTTCAGTGGCACATCGTCGCCTAGCAGTTCAGCCCCGTTCGGCTCTGGCGGGTCAAGACTCGCTTCAGGATCGCGGTCGAAGAATTGCAGCAAGTCTTCAAAGTCCGCGTCCTTGATGGTTGCGGCACTTACCCGTCCCGTCTCATCCTTGGCGTATCCCCAGCGCTGATTTAGGATGTCGTAATACTCTTTCGGCTCCCAGCCGCGCTTCGTGAACACAGTATGCAGTGCCTTCTGCTGGCGGCTGCTCAGTAACCCCTGGCGCTTCTGGTCGTGGTCTTTCTTGAGCTTCGCCATGTCGCGTTCCAGGGATTCATCAATTTTCGAGGCGGAGAGCTTCTTGAGCTTTCCGTACTCGTCGCGGAGTTCCGTCGCCCGCAGTCCACCAGGGGGGATGGCGGTAAGCTGCTCCACGATAGCCTCGATGCGGTTCTGGATCGCCAGCGATTCCTTGAGTGGCTCAACTAGGTCAGGCTGCCTACCGCGTGCGAGCTTTGCTTGGGCTACCTGCTCTGCTGCCGCCTTGGTGCCCACCGGCGCTGTAACGCCGTAGTCTACTGCAACGCGCTCTGCCTCGACATGCGCCCGGTGTTCCTCGGTGCCGTTCGCCTGTGCCATCTCCTCGGTCGTGTACATCCCTGAAAGCTGTTTGGGAAACGCCTTGCGGAGCGCCAGAGATTCGGCACACTTACCCAGCATGACGTGCGGCATCTTGTCCCACGCCCAGCCCTGTTCCTTGCCGGGGTAGTACTCGTCCCACCGGGCGGTGGCGGTGAACGCACACCTTTGGCCGGAGACGATCTTGTAGACCGTTGCTGTAGCGGAGACGACGCGCTCGTCAGGTGTGTACCCGTACTCGTAATCATCGTTGCCCGCGTACTGGCCTGTGGCGTCAGCGATGGCTCGGTAGCCGTCGATGCCGGTCTGAATCGTCCCCCGACCCTTGCGCTTGACGAAGTAAATCTGCTTGGCGAGGGGATCAAGTCCAGACTTATTGCACTGGTACAAGAACAGTTGAAGCTCCAAATCGCTTGCGCCCTCGCAAACCGTGCGCTTGATAAGTTCAATTTGCTCGCGGGTGAATCCCTCAACCTCGCGGGGCTTGAGCGTCGCTAAGTCTTTTTGCATGCGTCTCCTCCTTGGTGCCAAACAGTTCGACCACCTTGCAGTAAAACTGGCCATACGAAAGACTGTGCGTAGTCACACTCAACTGTGCCTCCGCTTGGTCTAGCCAGCGCTCCAAGTCTTTAGCGCAGTCGCGATAGTGTCCGCCACGAGCGAGTGTATCGGCATACGCCCGCCATTTCGCTGCGAGGTCGCGTAAGGCAGTCAGGTCATTTCCCATGTGTCTCCTCCTTGGTGCCAAACAGTATGCGGCAAACCTCGGTACAGTGAGAGCAGGGACAGCGTGCGTAGGGGGCACCTGCCTGATCTAGCCACTGCTCCAACTCATCCGCGCTACTGTGGCCGTACCCCCAGGCCATTCTGCGCCACTTCGCTATCAGGTCGCGTAGGGTGGGCAGGTTATCCATTAACGCCCTTCCTTGATGAGTAGGTTGATGCGCTTAGCGGTGGCACGGGCTCTTCCACCAGGAGTTCGAGCATTCCAATATTTTTCGGCTAATTCCCTCGGCCAGTGTTCGGTGTGGAATAAACTCATCTTTTGGCGTTCATTCAGACCAAGTAGGGGAGTCGCTAACTCCCCAGCTTCCAAAGAAAATGCAGGTACCACATTACTCAAGATGCAAGTCCAACCCGCTAGACAAGCTACGGTGCCGCACGGTGATGCCGTCGTAGCATGAATCCAGTACCCCATGTCTAACCGGCGCGGCTCCTCCAGGATGTGTTTCTTGACCTTGCGCAATAACTCCACGTTGAGCTTGGGCATCTATTCCTCCTTGGGCTTCCCTGGCTCGCTGGGTGCTGGCGGGTCATCGCGGAGCACTTCGGGAAGGCGGTCGCCTATTTTTTCGAGAGTGGACAACGGTATCGAGTAGCGACGTCTGCGTTCTCGCGGCGTGTTGCTGTTGCTGCTTATCGTTGCCTGCAACCATTCCTCAAAAGTAGGAGCGCGTCCTCCCATTTTTTTGAATATTCTCCGTCTCCACGCCCTGAACTCCCGGCTTGATATTTCTTCGCTTCTTGTCCTTCCAGACAGTTTCCAGAAGTTTGGAAGGCATGGCAAGCTAAATTGTATGGACGATGCTAGGGTCTGCACCAGTCCGTCCTCTCCAGCGGCATCATCGTGCGAGCCGCCACGCGATTGAGAAATACCTATCGCCGCCCAGTAGAGTATAGACTTCAACTCATGAGGCTTCAGACTAGGGGTGGGCAACTCGCTTTTCATGCTACTCCTCGCTGCGCTCGCCGGTGCTCAGGCTTAAATCTTGGGCGTGTGCCTTGTTCACTGCGTCCTGCGGTGTGTCCAGCCCCAACGCGCCGAACTGGTACGCCAGCGCTTTGACGCCAGCGCGAATCGCTGACTTGCCGTTATCGCGGTCGAGGAGCAAGGCACCTACGCCCTCCCCTAACTTGCGGATGATGACGCTGGTGCGGTCGGGGGAGCGGAGCCAGTCGAGCGCCGTCCATTCATCCCTCCCGTCGGCGGACTCATAAACAAAAAGGCGAAAGGCCCGCCACGCCGCATCGAGTTCCACCCATGCTTGCGTGTCGTACTCGTTCACCGGCAACACGTCGATGGCCGTACCCGCCGCATGGATGAGGCGACGTTCCAGGTTTGAGGCAAGGTAAGCTAAGTCAGTGGGCATTGTTATCTCCTTGTGGTTCTCGTAGGGCAACGTACAAAGCGTCTCCGACAATCCAGGTGCGCACTCGTGGGTAATTGTGCAGCGAGCCTTTCTTATTAAAGGCTTGATTAAGTCGGCTCCGAATCACCCCCGCTGTAATCCCTTCCTCGGAGAGCTTGAGCACCTTGTCTGGATTGGAGCGCAACTGTTCCATGTAGCCCTGGTATACCTTGCTGCTCCTTCCCATTCGTGTGGGTTGGGGTGCCAACTCCGCAGAAATTAATTCACTTTTCATCACTCACTCCTCCGGCTCACGCCGCGTGATTTGGTTCCGCAGGTCTGAGGCAAGTTGGGTTAAGTCACTCATTGTTCACTTCTTGGCGTCAATCATGCGATTTACAAGTTGCAACGCCGATTCCTGAAGCTTCGCTACAGTAGGTGCGAGCTTCTTTTTTGCAGCGGCCCCGGCAGCGTCCCTGGCAGCGGCCCAGGCAGCGTCCCCGGCAGCGTCCCTGGCAGCGTCCCTGGCAGCGGCCCAGGCAGCGTCCCCGGCAGCGTCCCCGGCAGCGGCCCAGGCAGCGGCCCCGGCAGCGGCCCTGGCAGCGGCCCAGGCAGCGGCCCAGGCAGCGTCCCCGGCAGCGTAAGCGTCTTTCCTTACCGCTTCTAACGGGCCAAGAAGCGACGGTATCTGTTCTGTTGAGGCGATTTCCGGCAGCCTCTCCAGAGATTCGGCTTGAGTAACCAATCCGGCGAGTCTCAGCCATGCGGGAGTATGAACACGAACGAGCCAATCTGCCGCCATCAGGGAGCGTCGTGTTTCAAGGTCGCTTCCGTTGGCTGTGCCGATGATGCGCGGAATAAGCGGCTTGAGTAATCTATCGCGGTCGGCATCTTTGGGTAGAGCATCATTCCACGCCCTCAGGAGCTCGCCAATAACCGGCGATACGCACTGAGGATGGTCGCTCCACGGCTCCCCTGCTATCCACGCGGCAGCTTCCATGACGCAAAACGTCGAGTCGGGCGAGTGCGCTCCAGCTTTCAGGGAGATCCCAGCGAGCTTCTGTAGGCGTTCGTCAATGATGGGCATTATATTCTCCTCCGGCTCACGCCGCGTGATTCGGTTCCGCGTGCTGGAATTTTCCGCAGTTGCATACCTTGTCGGTCAGCGAGTAAATCCCCTTGATGCAGCCCTCGTTTGGCCCCTGGTGGAAGCAGCGCAGGTGCCCGCAGTTCGCGCAGGGAGCCTCGGGGTCGTACGGCCTGGGGTCAGGTGCGTGCATGACAACTCTGAGTCCTTGTCTCATTTTGTCCTCCGCGGTTTCTTGGCTCCCAGCGCCCACTTCTTGATCTTCGCGGTTTCGCTGGGGGAGAATGTTTCGCAGCCGATTGTCAATTCCTCCTGGCCTCTTATCCAATCCCATCCGGGATCACGAATCCAGCCAGTACGTTCGCGTGTACGAAATACGGCTGAGATCGTGCGGCGCCCTACACGGCGCATATATATCGAGCCGGATAGACAGGCGTAGGCTGACTTCAACAGGTACTCGTTACCGTTAAGCGAGCAAACCCTTACCACGGCAGCCTCACTTTCCCCAGCGCGTCGATGACTACGCTGGCTACCACGAGAGCCCCGAGCAGGCCAGACAGCAGCAGCCACACCCAGGCGTGGTAATTGGCGTGTGCGTCGTAGGTCATTGTGACTGCTCCTGTTTCTGCACTACGACGTCCGGGTGATACTGCAAGATAGCTCGCAGGGTTAGAATCGTTTTCCCTGATGCGTCCTTGATATAGTGATTGGCGCGTGCAGGCCAGTTGCAGTTCGAGCACCAGCCTTCACCGTGCTGGATGCCGTAGGTGAATCCTCCAAGAATCGCGCCCATCAGCCCGCCTTGGATGCTTCCGCATCTCAGGCACTTTCCTTCCTCGGCTGGGACGGCGAACGGAGCTAGATACTTGTCAATGGCCGCTTGGACATTCGGGTCGGGGGGACTGCCATCCTTGGTGTGAAACAGCTTATCGAAACTGCAATGCTCGATGGCGGCCGCATCGGGCCAGGGATACTTATCTCTCATCGCGCACCTCCCACAATCCAGTACGCGCAAATTAGCCCCAGCGTCATCGCCACGATGTAGGCCGCACGCCTGGCCAGTGACTTGAGCCGCCGCTGGTGGGCGAGCTGGTCAAGCTGCGCGAGTTGCTGCGATTCCAGGTCAGTCCAGTTATTGCTCATGCGGCCACCACTGGTTTCTCGGATGTGACGATGAGTTTTTTCAGTTCGCGTTGCAGTACGCCGGTAGCGAAATAAGCGCGCTTGAGTTTCAGCACAGACATCTCGTCCACCGCCAATGCGATCTCATCGCTGATAGCTTGGGCCGCAACCCTGGCATCTCTCGCGTCGCGGATTTCGATTCCCAATACATTTGCTTTTCTCATTTTGTCTCCTTTGCCTTTGCTTCCAAGAGCGCGTTGAGTTGGCGGGTGAGGCCATCGCGTCGCGCAATCATTGCCAATAAGAGCAGGGAGTCGGCTCCGTAGGCCATTGATAGCCGACTCACTGAACGCACGGCTCGCTTTAGTTGCTCCCGCAATTCCTGCTCCGTGGGTTCGCTCATTGCCTACTCCTCGGTTCCTTGGACATCGCCCGCCTCGGAAATGATCTTGCTTTTCTTGAGACGCTCGACAAGTTCTTCCCATTGTTTCGCGGCGCGCTTCTTGCGCTCCGCCAGTTCCGCTTCGGCTTCGGGGTCAACTTTGTACCACGACCATTTTTTAGTGGGTTCGCTCATGCTGTGTGCTCCTCTCGCACTTCCATGTTGCGGTAGCCCTCGTAGTGTGTTACTTGGCCCCATTGCTCCACGTCTACCTCTAACCCTTTTAGCAACTCGTGGGTTATGTCTAGGGCCGCCTGAGGATTCTCGGCCTTCCAGATCAGTGTTACGTTTACTGCAAATTGCTTTGGTTTGGCCATCTCAGTTGCCTCCTTGTGTCGATTCGCCTGACTCGGTTCTCGAGGCGATCTGGAAAGCCGAGGCGGGTACATGGTTGCGGGCGCGGAGCCGTAGGTATCTGCGAACGAATGCCGCCTTCTCGCCGCTCGTCCAGCGCGTAAAGTCTACGCCACGCCGCGCGGCTTCGCGCTTGATATTGCCTAACTCTGATTGCGCCCGCGTCATGTTGTCCTCCCCTTACTCCGCTGCGGTAGTAACCTCACGGCCAGCGGGTGTGATGCGATATTCGGTTCTCGATTCGCTTCTGTAGGTTTCGGCGAGGCCGCGTGTAACGAGAGCTTTGAGTGTGCCGAAATGCCATCCTGTCTGAGATTCGGTAGCGCCTTGTGCTAATCGCCGTAGAGTAGAAAGCATGTGTTTACTCATCGACTCGATTCACTTCCCGCTGCGGCTACCCTAAACGCCCACACGATAGCCTCTGCTGTGTACTCGCTGGTGAGATCGCAAAACTGAGTGAGTTGCTCAGATGACAGCGAAGCCGCAAATAGCCGGACACGGGCCGCTAGATTCTCGCTTGCCTGAAAGTCATCGAGGTTTGCCATCTCAGTTGCCTCCTTGCTTCGGAACCTCCGCGTCAACCGGGTAGATGTCCCGGTTGGGAATCGTGACTGTGACGCCGTAGGAGTCTACGATGACACTGGACTTGGGACCGCGCTCGTAAAGCTGGCCGAGCATGTAACGCCCAAGCTCACGGCTCCAAAATTTGACCTCGCCCGCCATCTCAGTTGCCTCCTTGTGTGTCCTAATCGCGGGCCTGCTTCGCTTCTAGGGCCTCGCGCACGTTGAGCGCCACGCTCTCCATCTTGCCCTTGTGATTTTCTTTGTCCATATGGCGCAGAACGGCACGCAGGAAGCAGCGTGTCCTAGCCGTGTTCTCGACGATGCCGAATAGGTGGTCGTGTACCACGTTGAAGTTTAGGGTGACATCCTCGCCGATCACCAGTTCCATCGTGCCGTTGATAACTACAAGTTGGACAGTGCGTGCCATCTCAACCTCCATCGTACAGGAGCATCCTACATCAATCGCTCGCTGTTGTCAAGCCTTTTCTTGAACTATTTTGTAACCCTTGTGGTTGCTTGGAGTTGCGTCCCCTGCGGTTCTTGCGCTTGGCTTGGAGCTTGCGGAAATAGGCGGAGCCGCGCTTGGCGGTCTGCTTGCCGCCTAGCCTACCCATGTGGGCCGCGACCTCGCTGACGATGACCGGCGGTATATTGGATTCACTCATGCCAAGAGAGGCTATCAAAAAACGCTTGCAGTGTCAAATGAATTGTGTTACGCTCCCCGAGGCTCGCATGACCCGCAAAGCCAGTGAGGGAAAAAATGACAAAACATGAGGGTGGCCCGTATCCGGTAGCGCTGAATCCCCACGCATGGTACTACGAAAACCCGCGCAGTCTTACGGTGGTTGTCGAGGCCCAAGCGCATGACGGCCACGTCATCGCAACGACGCAGGTCAAAATACTTGCGCGGAAGCTAGAAGCCTCGCTGCGCAGAATGGCGAAGCGCAAGCGATGACCCGCACCCGCCTAGCCCGCAGCCCGATGCGCCGCAAGCGCAAGCCGTCGCGTGCTCGCGTCATGCTGGATGGCCGCGAAGTGTTGACTGGGGCCGCGTGGGAGCAGCGCAAGCGCGAAGTGTGGGAGCGCGACGCAGGATTGTGCCAGATACAAGCTGCCCCATATCTAGGCATCTGTGCCCGGTATGTCCCGTGGCCCGAGGCGCGGCTCAACATCGACCACATCGTCAAGCGCTCCGAGTCCCGCGACGACCGCGCCTCGAATCTTCGCGTCCTATGCCCTTACCACCACCGGATGCGCCACGAGCAAGAGCGCAAACTGAAATGGAGCCGCCATGCCTGACACGCTTTGGAGCCTTATCCAGGAAGTGCCGCATTCATTCGAACTGCACCATGTATCCCCCGGCGATGTGCGACTTGGCACAACGGCCTGTCCCCGCTGCCGCCTTGAGGCTTGGGCGCGGGAACGCTCGGCATCGTGGGCAGCGAGCGCGGAGAATACCAAGTTTAAGACGCGCGCCATGACGTACCGCGGCGCGATTGCCGATCTGGGCGTACCCCAGGAAGCGCCGGGGAAGCGGGAGGAATTTTGAGCGATTCACAGATGGCGACCATTGCAATCCTCATCACTGCCAACGGAGCAGCATGGGCATGGTTTGTATGGTCGTGCGTGCGCGACGAAATTCGCCAGCTCGCTGCCAAATTGCCACTTGACACGCCCCCTCGGGTTGAGTAGTATGCCCCTGGTCGGAGTCGCGGCGCGTTGAGACGCTTCGATTGGCATGGGTGGGTGCTCATCCCATCCACCCATTTGCCCTTGGATGAGAAGGGCTTTCGTGCGCTGGCTTAAACACCTCACGGCAACCCACCAGGACGAAAAGATAGCACGCCTCCTCGACGCCGCTGGGCCGCTGGGCTACGGCGTTTGGTGGCTAATTCTTGAGGCTATCGGTCAGCAAATTACCCGCGAAGACCCCAACCGGCACTCGCTCACCTATTCACCACGTATGTGGTCACATTGCCTTCACGTACCCCCTCACCTCGTCCGCACCCGCCTAGAGGTACTGGCAGGTGTTGGCTTGGTGACGCTAAGGTACGAAGAAGGTGAAATAGAGGTGAGCGTACCTAATATATTGAAATACAAGGATGAGTATCAGAAAAAGTCCGGAGAGCCTACGGATAGTGTCGGAACGAAGAACGAGAACCAGAACGAGCATGAGAAGGAGCATAGAACGGAACCCCCTAAACCCCCCGCTCAGCCTTCGGCTTCGCTGCTAGAGTATCCTGAAGCCTTTGAGAACTTCTGGAAGGCCTACCCCAGGAAAACTGGGAAGGGAGCAGCACTGAAGGCGTGGAAGAAAATCGCTCCCAAGAACGGACTTGCGGAGCGGATCACCGAGAGCGTCGCCCAACACTGTCAGAGTTTTGATTGGCGCAAGGACTCAGGGCAATTTATCCCTCACCCGGCGACGTTCCTAAACCAAGGGCGCTGGGAGGACGAGTTTCCGTCAGACCACCAAGAAATCCAACCCGAGGAGTCCGGTGGATTGACCGGACTGGAAAGGTCAAGCGATGAGTGGCTGGACTGGGCTGCAAAGCATCCTGAGCAAGCTAAGGCCGGGGGGTATCCCGTTGACCGCATACTCCAAGAAATCGAGCGGCGAAAAGACGCGGCAGATTGCCCGTTCTGAGGACGAGGCAGAGAAAGAAGATGTCATCCGTCTCGCTGCCGACGATGATGCGCATGGACGAAGACCTTTTGCTTCGGAGGAATCCTGATGTAGTTTACGTCTTAGCCTTGACTTCCCTGACTCGTGGGCGATTCCAGTACGGCGATCCGCACTTAGGGCACCTGCCGGGCAATTTCTCTCTCCTAGGATACCAGGCGTGTCCGCAGCGGTTGCAGGCGAGAACGGGGAGGGTAGGTGTGGTGCTCATAGTAACCCCGCAAGGCGCGCCAGCGCGTTGCTGATGATGGAGTACAGGATCACCCCACCCACCAGAGCGGCGAAGGCGACCGCAGCGTTAGACCAGGCGTGCTCGATTCTTTGCATGGTGCACCTCACTCTAAATTTATCCTAACTGAAATACCGGCCTACCAGATACCTCGGCCAAAGCGGACTCTAGTGTGGGCTGTGCTCTGCGCCTAGCGAGAGAAGTGGACATATTGCGGGAAAACGTAAACGTAATTCCTTCCAGAACGGACGAATACTCCAGTATCGGAAGCCGCCTTGGGAGCCTTGAACCAATCGATATGTTTCGGGCTGTAAATGGTCTGCCGGGTATAAGTGCGAATCATTACAAACCCTCCTCGCAGCATGTGAGACCTGATTCGCTGCTCCAATGTAAGTTTATTTACCTGTTCCATGCTGCCCTCCCACTCTGAGATTCACTACCATCTAACACTGACATGATAATGCTAATTCATGGAGTCTCTTTTCTCCGCGTATCACGGCGCGGCCCGGAACTGCGCGGCAGGGCTTGCAACCTGCCAGCCGCATTACAGCCCGTGTGGGCTGTGCTCTGCGCTATGCCTTACAGCACGACCACTCGGCCCGTCAGATATTCCGCGCCGCTGTTGTTGTGTACGGTTTCAATTCCGCGATTGGGATCAGGCTGCGGACCGCGCCTACCCCACTCATCGGAGCAGGTGCAGCCATCTAAGCAGAGCGTGCGCTTGGCAAGCTTGCGCGTCCTCTCGCTAATCGTTCCGTCCGGTCGGGGACGGATTACCATCGACGTGCTGTGGAAATCATTGGTCAGTCTGATCGTTTTCATTTCATCCTCCTGCGGCTGGTGTGCGTCCATAACCACCTCCATCTAACACTGACATGATAATGCTATCACTATGGCGTGTCAAGAATAAAGTGAGCGGTTAACCTGAAAACATGTAAATCGTTACGACCTACATAACAAAGCAGTTACGCGAGATATTATCAGACACCAGAAGATTATGGGGCGAAGTGGGGCAAAATGCCACAATACTAAAGCGGCCTGCAAGGTGAAAAGGGCTTGACAGGCCTCGGTGTAAGGTGCTAACGATTCTAGTGTTATGCGCCAACCTGAGACGATGACTGACCCAGAACGATTCGTAACCACGACACGGGACTTCGAGCAGGCACTGCACGGCGATCCTATGCTCAGGCGTGCCCTGTACCGTGAATTAGCCAGGGAGATTGTGGCCGGACTTCCAAGGTGCTTGTACTGCGGGAGAATCATGCTAGGAGCACGCGCCAACAAGAAATACTGTAATGAGCGGTGCTGCGGAAGTAGCTATCGGCGCAATGCGAGGCTTGCCAAGGTTCCACGTGAAACATTGCTAAGTCCCACAAAGTAGGCCACTTAGCACAATCTTACCATGTTAACATAATATATATTAGCCGACACTGCGAGTAGAATCAACGTGTTACGGAGAATCACGCGTGCCTGTCAGCCACGTAGCCTACCAACTAGCCTACGCACTATGGCGGGCTGCGTGCTCACTGGCTTATGTATCCAGGAGCACTGAATTGTCCAGGGGTGACACGAGGAGTTGCACGGTTGCTTGGCTCCGCATAAATTTTTCTGGTTTCCAGGAAATTCAGGTTAGTGGGAGAGCACTGGGGGCTTATCGTGTCCGGTTAGAGACACCCTTTCTCTTGGGTTCAAGAGGTGCGGCGAGAATTTTTTGAGGCGTACTTTGATGCTCTACTCCCCATCAGGCTGAGTCAGTTCGTGCAGCTCATCAGCCCGGCAGCTCCGTCCGCCCTCAGAAGAGACCCAAGGCGGGAGCGCGTTTTCGCGCGGCGCAGGTCGCCCTGCGGGAGACCGCTTGAGAAATCCATATCACGTGGCCAGGAAAGCAAGTTTTGGGGATGCGCCTCAGAAAATCCATGGAAGGTAAGTCCCAGGAGCCGTAGGGCCTCGGGAGAGGTTCGCGGCTCCTGTCTCTTTGGACTTTTCCTTGCCACGCATGGATTCTTACTCTCCTGAGTTGGGGCGTGTCAAGCAAAATCTCACTTACACATTAATACACAAGTGGTACTTGACATGCAAGTAGGACTAGGTGTACAAGGTGTGTTGTGAGTTTTACCAATGCCGCCGCGTGGTGGATCGATCACGTTGTTTGCTTTCCGGGAGAGCACTCAGTTTACACATTCATTCTCTGGTTTCCCGTCAGTGTTTTGGCTTTAGTGGTGGGCCTCCCCCTGGCCGTACTTTCGCTCGTTGAAATGTGTAAGGATTAGGATGCACATCAAGGCGACGTACCACGGAATCAGTCTCGCGACTCCAACCGACATGCGTCGCATCGTGAGAGAGCAGAGATTATGCCGGTGGAAGAACAAAATGTGGAAATGGAACCGATTCGACCACATTACAGACGGCCCGATAGCACCTCCTAAGCCGTTTGAATTTCCAGGAAACCTCTACTACTCATGAAGCTCCTGCTCCAATTCGCGAACGGCGTGGCGATAGAGGCGAAGGCTCACGTCGAGGGGGTAAGGGGTTCCGCTCAGCCGGTTGTGACGGAGGAGTGGCAGCCCGAGGGCCGCGAGGATTCAGGGACTCTCCCCGTCTGTTTCGTCTTCCGTACCGCTGAGGGCGCGATCTTCTACTTCGAGCAGCATGATATTCTCCCCAGCGGTCTCGTGGTCTACCAGGAGGCCGAGTGACCCCGTTCCCGTATTCTTTAGTATTCCGAGCCCAAGTCATCATGCCGTGGGAAAGCGAGATGCCGTGACGGTAGAAGAAATGCGCGACAAGGTTCTCTTGTATGAAAAGAACAAGTGGGTACAGATTCGTTATCCTGAAGAGGGCATCCCGCTCGGCATGAGTTTGACTTTTGAAAACGGTAAGCGTGTCTATCGTTGGAATGATATAAGGAGCGGGATGACGAAGTTGGAGATTGTCCAGTGACCACCGTAATCCTCCCCACTCTCGGGGGCATCATCTTCCTCGCGGTCTTCGTCACTGGAGTCGGGTGGTTCGCTGACCGCTCGGCTTACGCCGAGGGATTCAGGGACGGATACGCGAAAGCGAAAAGGGAGACGTAAACTGTGAGTGTGAGGGGACGCGTGGGCCGATGGAGTAAACGCTGAGGTTCAACAAGTGTGAACTCGTGATTTACGGGATCAAGTTTCGGCTCGCCGAGGTCGAATGGGACGATGCTTTTTCGGACGATGTAGCAGGCTCTTTTATTCATTCTCTCAAGCACGACCGGAAACGGCTTGCGGAGACTGTCGTCAACACCAGCGTCGGCTACTGGGCGGTTCTGGGAGAGTGGAATGCTGTCATCCACGGAGGAAGGGATGGCGGAGACCTGTTCTCAGCTACTTTCGTTCCGAATGCTATGGTTCGCAAGGTGACACTTTTCTAACTCGGAGAGTGGGAAATGAGTCAGGCGCTTGTGGTCGGTATCTTTACCTGCGGCCATGAACCGGAGGGGGAAGTAAATAGCATCGAAGCTGTTCACTGCGGGAGTGAAGATATCCCTTTGGTCTCAGAACGGATGAAAGAACACTCGGCGCTCGAACAGTGCCGTCCCGAAGCAGCCGTTATCGTGCTGAACTGCGAGTCGGTCGAGTACAACCGGGAGGACGTCACTCACTTTCACTCTTACCGGAAATACCTTGAAGCGTGGAACGAGACACACCGTAAGTTGGGGTATCCGGTAATCGAAAGCGCGTAAAAGGGTTCAACAAGTGTGAGGGGTCGCCTGTGACTGTCCCCTTCCGCATAGGGTCGGAGAGGGACACACTCCTTTCCCCCTTGGAGGCGGCCCCCCTCCCGTTATGGAAACTGAGACCAAAACCCGCGCGCTGCAGATTCGCAACATCGACGAGGAGCTCCTGTGGTCGGCGAAACAGCTTGCCGCAAGGAATCACATCACCCTCTCCAGGTTAGTCGAGAACTGCATCCGCAAAGCCGTGGAAGAATCGGTACGAATCGAGAGAAGACAGGATGAGCAGCTGGATGCTCTCATAGTTGAGGCTGAACATGGCCGATAGGCTGGAAATCCCGAAAGACATCATCGAGGCGGTGAAGAACCTCGATTTGGATTCCTTGGTCGCCGAGATGGAGATTCAGCCGCGCAAGATTTATGTGCGTAAGCCCATGCCCAAAAAGTGTAGGCTAGGGTTCGGGGCTAGGGTCAGACGGCTTAGACGGAAGATGAACGTCACCCAAATGGAACTGGGTAAAATCATGGCCGTCAGCTACCAGCACATCTCGAAGTGGGAGAGCGCCCACACCTACCCCCACAACGTCTACATCAGGAAAATCGAGGAGTTGGAGTCCCAGTATGGCATCGCTAGACAGGACTAAGGGATTCGTCGAGGACTCGGAGCCCGCGACCTTTGCCGAGTACCTGAGGCTTCTCAAAGATAGGCCGCCGAAGTTCCATGCGAAAGAGGTCGGCTACCGCCAAGCACGTTCTGGAGAGGGTAGAAATTGGACGACCTCGGGAGAACCTTCCTGCCGGACTTGCAGGCATTTCTACGTCTCGAAACCCGCCAAACGCAGCGTCTGTGAAGTAGTGAGGCCTAACCTGGACGCCTCGATTGACCCTGATTGGACTTGCAAATTCCATACCCGAGACGGGATCAACTACCCGCTGCTCGAATCGAAGGAGGGGTAATGACCACGGATTTTGGCGAACGCAAGATTGTGGTATCGAGGGAATGGCTGTCTCAGTTGATGGAATACCTTGAACCGGACGAGAGATTTACGTCCCCGGAGATTCACGAGTACCATACCTACTTGAGAACTCAAACCGGGAAGTACCTTTATTTTGTGCCTCAAAAGGCGGAATCGAAGGAGGAAAAGTGAGACCCTATAACGCACTCAACGGACTGGAACTCAAGCAGGTGATTCTCAAGCAAATCGAGACTCACCTAGACTCTACCGGGGAGTTCATGGCGGGAGTGACTTTCCCCTGCGTGGACATCTCGTGGAATGTCTCGCTCAAGGTCTACCCCAAGGAAAATCCGCATATCGAAGCGCACGGGGAAATATCGGAAAAGGTTGAGGGATTCAACCCCCGGAACCGCCGTCCGGTCGAGAAAGAACTAGCCCAGGAAACTTTGGGCATCGGCGCTCAGGTGGTAGGCGACCCGGCAAAGGAGAACGTCGAACTCCGTCCCGGAGTCTCTCCTGACACCATGCGGACGGAGGCAGGACTTCCGGTGCTCAAGCCGGAATTGACCAAGGCGGCAGGGATGGTAGAGAAGTGACCGACATGCCTCCTGAGCACGGCTGGATAAGGGACGTAGTATGCCGATTTTGTGGTAGCATTATGCTCAGTACCCTCGTCAAGTCGGCCAAGCTGGGTTACAGGCCAATCTTTAACTGTGAGAATCCTAAGTGCGAGAAGTTTAAGAATAAATACGAAATGGATCCGGTTGTCCTTCACGAGGTTGATGATGAGCCTTATCGACATTAAGGCCGATTTCACTCGTCTCTGCTCGATCCTAGAACGCATTGCAGACGCGCTTGACCGCGCCGTCCCACCTGTGTTACAAGATGCACCAAGGGGTATCAGACCCCAGGACGTGATTCACGCTGACCCGAAAACCGTATGGGCGAGGAAACAGAAGGCCAAACAGGAACAGCGATTGTCGCGAGTGAAGGAGTCCCAACTGTCTCCGTTCCCGCCGGAACCGAAGAGCTAGCTCCAGGTATCTCGCGCTTCGGTCGCCGCCGCCTGACGAAGATTGCGAAGTCTCTCCGTAGACTCCCGCAAGACCCTCGCTACCGGGAAGCCAAGGCCTCTCTCTCGCTCGACCTTAACGCCCGTAAGCTCAAAGGGGGGAGAGAGGCCTTCATCGGGTATGCCCGCGCCGCTGCCAAAGACAACGCCATCATCGAGCAGTTCGTGCTCGTGTGGGACTATCTTCCTGCCAGAGACCGTAAAATTGTGGCCCTCGATTCGGTCTGCGACGCTTCAGGGGTGGGACGAAAAGTCGTTCTCGGTGCGGTCGCGGCAGAAGCCTGTTCCCAGGGAAACGACTTGGCAAACATGATTATGGGAAACGGAATCCCAGAAGTCGCTAGAGCCGCCGTGCGAAACGCTTCACGGGTCAAAGGATTCAAGGACAGAGAAATGCTCCTCACGGCCCGTGGACTGATGCCGATTAACAAAGGGGAGACATTCGTAAACAACGTCATGCAGTCTCAGGTCATGAGAATGCCTGACGGTGCACCGAGCTTCGAGGACGACATCCTGGAAGTATCGGCGGAGAACGAGATTCTTCCTGAGTCTACCCCCTAATGTATTCCCGCAAAGTCTGCGATGCCCGACTCCAAAAAGCCGCTACCAAGCTAGGCCGCTCGCTCCATCGGTATTCTCTCGAAGACTGCGAATCCGCCGTTACCCACCTGAACGAGCTTTACGACCCTGACGCGGGGAAATTAACCCGCCCTCTCAGAGTTGACGAACTTAGATGGATTAAGAACGAGCGCGTCGTCTCACGTCTCGACTTCCGCTATTGGGTGGAAAGATACGCCTGGGTACGGCACGAGGACGGCCATAGGATTGTTCCTTCGCGTCCCCTCTCGGTAGCCCAAAACATTCTCGTTGATATTTGGGCGGAACTGGAAGAGCAGGGAGTGGCGATAGCCCTTCAGAATCTCAAGGCCCGCCAACTTCGGGTCTCGACCACAACCGAGCTTGCCGTAGCCCACAGGGTTCAGTTCTACCGCGATGTCAACGCCATCGTAGGTTCTTCCGACCCTGATAAATCCCGTAAGATGGCGGGCATGATGGAACTTGTCTGGGAGAGAACTCCCTGGTGGCTTCTCCCAGTGATGACTTCCTACCGCGCCGGAGAACTCATGGAGTTTGGCAACCAGAACTCTGGCGTCTCCATTCAGCATGGCTCTCAATTCACTGGAATTGGAAGAGGCACGACCCCCGGCGTGGCGCATTTGTCTGAGGTTGCGGAATTTATCGACCCTGAAGAACTGATTGACGCCTCGCTTTTGAACGCCATGCACGAGTCTCCCTGGATGTTTATCGTTTTGGAATCGACCGCCAAGGAAATGAGAAACTGGTGGCACGACAAGTGGGAATACAACAAGGCAAACTGGTCTAGGGGGCGTTCGAGGCTGAGGCCCGTATTCCTTCCCTGGTTCCTGGGCACGGACATCTATCCGACTAAGACGTGGCTTATTGCTCACCCGATTCCCCAGGATTGGCTCCCTGATACTTTGACCTTCAAGCACGCCGACCGCGCTCAGGCTTACGTCAAGACGAGCGATGTTCTCTCGAAGTACCTCGGAATCGACTGGAAGATGCCCCGCGAGCAGATGTGGTGGTGGGAAGTGACCAAGGAGGAATACAAGGCTCAGGGGATGCTTAACAAGTTCTTTCAGGAGATGCCCGCCGACGACCTCGAAGCCTTCCAGTCTTCCAACGTCTCAGCCTTTGATGTCGAAACCATCCAGCTTTACCATGAGAGCACCGAAGTTCCTATGGCGACCTTCGGGTTTGTAGGGAGAACCATCCCCGAAAAGGCATGGCCGGACGCGAGAGAAATAGATTCCGAGCTTCCGAGGATGCCGATTAAAAGCCGGTTATCGGATGGCTCAGGATTTGAGTGCGAACTGGTTCCCCTGAAATTCCGGGGATACTCAGGGGGAGACGGGAACTTCACCAATCGCCTGTTCGTGTGGGAATTTCCTGACGACAAGTCCGAGTACGGTCTGGGTGTGGACACGGGTGACGGAATAGGCCTCGACCGCACCATCATGGAAGTGCTGAGAAAAGGCTCGCACGACAAAAACGACAAGCAGGTGGCGGAGTTTGCGAGCGCCTACATAAACTCCTATGACTTACCGGGTCTAGCCTACGCGGTCTTGAAACTTTATTCCCCGGTGAGAGAGTGTAAGGCGGTTATCGAGTGCAACCGGAACGGTGAATCGACCCAGCTTGAGCTTCGCAAGATGGGCTGGACGAATTTTCATCGGTGGATGCGGTACGACTCGAAAAAGCTCCACCAGTCGGTCAATAAGCTCGGATGGTTTACGAACGCCTGGTCTCGCCCGATGATGATGGACTTTCTTCTGAAGGCTTTAGGGCAAGGATGGATTGATATTCCGTCTCCGTTTTTTGTGGGAGAAATGAGAGACTTAGAGAGAGACGAGTACCGTCAGAGTCTCAAGGCCATCCACGGGGGACATGACGACCGCATCATGGCCCTGGGGATTGTACTTTTCTCGTTGTACGTGCTAGAGTTGCGCGGTACGCAGCGGGGACTCCTTTCCGAACGGGAATCCCGCGAGCAGGAAGCGGTGCCCATGTACAGCATGGGGTATCAGGCAAGCTCCGCGAAGGCCGAGAAATGGATGCAAAGGTTCGAGGTAAGACTGCCCAGGATGTGAAACGGGAACATGTCAATGTACTGGTTTCTCGGCAGCAGGCTGAGACAGAAGCTCATCTTGCTTATGTGCGGTTGTCTCCGGAGGAAAAACTCAAGGCGCGTGCTGTGCATGTGGCGATTTGCCCAGCCTGTAACTGGTTTCTGTGAGGTCGCGTGCCAAACCAAATCCTTTCGCTGATTGCGCTTTTGGTGTCATTAGTAGCGCTGGCGTTTGCTGTGTTCGTTGGCAGGCGGAATCGCCCGAGGTGACGTGAACAAGGTCTACAGTTTGGGTAAGACTTCCGAGGGTGTAGCCATGTTGACGCGTAACGAAGTCTGTATTTTATACCTCAATGATTTTATCGTTTCGATCATGATAGCATCGTTCATAGGACTTTTAATTGAGTCTAGTCCTCACATCAAAGCCTTTCTTGGAAATGTTCCTGCGTGGTTGGTTTACGGTTTAGTATTTTTGGGACTATGGTCGGGATTGTCGGTGCAAAGGTTTAGGTACCGGAAGCGGCTGAAAAGTCTCGGACTTGCCAAGGAATAGACCATGCCGCTCTTTGACTTCAAGTGCTCTGAGAATCACCTGTTCGAGGCTCTGGCTCCAAGCGACACGGAGCGCATGAAGTGCCGCCACTGTAAGCGAACGGCCAAGCGTGTCTTTGTGTCCAGTTCGACCTACGAGCGCCTCGCCCAGCCGTTTAATCCTGTGGTCGTTTTCCGCAAGGCGGACGGCAGCTACTCGATTCCCGGTGATGCCTCAAAGCCCACTCCCAAGGGCTGCGAGCGCGTTGAATTGAGAACGCTTACTCAGGTACGCCGGTTCGAGCACGAGATGACCGCGAAAGAACGCGCACGGCACGAAGACCGCAGAGAACGCGAGCAGCAGCAGTTTGAGCACGTCCAGAGCCTAGGGCGTAGCCTACTTAGGCAGAGGATGCAGAAGTTTTCCGAGCAAGGCAGGGACTTCGCGCGTTACGTCATGGAAGAGCACAACCGCACGTCGGGTGAACGAAGTTTCGACGCGGGATGCCACATTGACGTGTTCAGCTATAATCCGTCCAACATGGACGCGAGGCATAAGGAGTGAGGAGAGATAGCCACAAACATATCTGGGTTTCTTCACGTAACTATCGCCGATGCCGAATATGCGGCACTAGGCAGGCTTGGTCTACAGTTAGAAAACTTGAAGCGGCTGCCGCTAGGATAAAATACTGATGGCTTCAGACTACCGCGCTCCCGCCGCCTCGGAAAAGCCGAAGTACAAGATTGGGTGGCTTCAGGAGCGCGTTGCGACCGGCCAAGCATTTCTTGAATCCCAGAGGGCGTGGAGAGACATTGACCGCGCCTACGAGATTATCGCCTCGGACGACGACGACAAGATACCCGACACTCAATCCCACCTGAGGCTCAATTACGTCAAACGGGGCATCAAGGAAATTGTCTCGACCCTCTCGAACCTCCGGGGATTTTCGAGCTACCAGACACAGAATTCCGAGCTCTATAACCAAAACGTCGTGCTGAACAAGCTGGCTCAATGGTGGTGGTTCGACTCGATGGCCGACCGCCAGTTGAGGAAGTGCCTGCAATTCGCCGCCGTCGCCTCGACAGGCTATCTCTCGCTTGGCCTACAGAGAGAACGATACGCAACCGGGGACTCGAATCTTATCCTCACCGCTCTTGGGCCTAAGTCGGTTGTGCCTTTTGGTCTTGGCCCAGACCACGACCTTCAGAGGGCCTACTTAGTGGACATAGTGGAAGAGGTTCCACTACATCAGGCACATGCCGAATATCCTGAATTTCAGGACTTGATTAACGCCGACCGTGGAGAGCCGGGGTGGATTGCCAAAGGACTCGCCTACGTCCAGAAGTTTACGGGTTCGGCGTGGGACGCCGTAGGAGCGAGAGGACGGGAAGAGCGTAAAGGGCAGTATCCCACGGTGGACATCCACAAGACCTACATCCTCGATGGGACGGTGAATACCACCGGGCGAAGAATACCGATGGGCTATCCCGGCTCAAGCTGGTACTACGAGGTTCCGTCACTGGGGGATGATATTCCGACCGGGACGTACAACGCGGCGGGGCAGTTGCTTTACACCAAGGCCATAGAAAAAGACTGTCTGATGTATCCCCTGAGACGGCTTGTCAAGTGGACTTCTTCCTGCCTTCTCTACGACGACACGTCTCCCTGGTGGTCGGGTAAGGTTCCCATCGTGAAGTTCACTCTCGATGACTGGCCGTGGGAATACCTTGGTCATTCTCTCGTCATGGACGCCTACCCGATTCAGGACTCGCTCATCAAGTTGTACCGGGCGATTGACGACGCGGCCAATCTGAGGCTGAATCCTCCGAGGGCTGTTGATACCTCTGGGACTTCGGACGCCTCAAAGTCGTGGGCGGAAGTGTTCGATATGCGGAGTCCGGGGGAGACGGCTCCGTTCAATAGCCTGATGGGTGAGATTCCGGTAAAGCCTTTGCTTGATCCCTCGAATTACGATATTCCGGCGGCGATTCTCGAACACATCAAAACCCTCAAGGAAGACCTGCTCTACCAGATGGGGTTGCCTGATGTAAGGGCTTTGGCTCAGGCGAAACAGATGCCCGCGTCCGACTCTCAGCAGAAATACCTCGAACTCATCGGGCCGGTGGTTCAGGACATGACGCGCAACATGGAGGCGGGGATTCGTGACCTTGGAAACATTCTGTTGCCTGAGTTCTTCCAGTTCTTTCCTACCGGCAAGAAACTCCGAGTCCTTGGGGCTGGAAACGTCACTGAGGAAGAGTACGACTATGACCCCGGAAATATGATTCCGTCGCATCTTCCGGGGGAAGACAAAACGCATGAGTCTCGTCTCAACATGGTCGAGCGTGCGCGGTGGTGGTCTTCTCACTTCGAGTTCCACGTTCAGCCCAACAGTCTTCATCAGATTACTCAGATGTCGCACAAACTTTTGTACATCCAGTTGCTCAAGCTGGGAGACAAGTTCCCCATCGACCCCTGGACGCTGGCGAAGGTTATGGACATCCCCGACTTTGGCCCGTTGCCTAAGGACGAGCAGGGCCGGGAGCTTCAGACCATTGTGGAGCGCTGGACGTACTGGACGGGAATCCTCCACAACATGCAGATTGCCCTGGCTCAAGATACACAGCAGCAGATGCAAGGCGGGGGTGGAGGGAAGCCGAATGGTCAGGGACGCGGCAGGCCCCCGATTATCCAGGGCAATCCATCCATCAAGCAGAAAGACGGCGGTTCGCGTTCAACGATAACGGGATAGCATGACCAAGGATGAAGCTCGTGAGTTTCTTGAGGGATTCTGCGATGCCCTGGACGGGATTGGCCTGGACTTGAACGGTAATGCCGAAGGACTTCAGAACATCATCGAGGAATACGCTGCTAAAATCTCGAATGAAAATCACTGAAACAAAAATGGAAGCATGGCCGAATGAATACCGAGGGTTCAAACTGACGTGGACAGGATGGAAGCCCTTGGTGGATGGCGATCCCGCGCCGAAAGTGGCTGGTGAGTGGCTCGGGGAGAAGAACGGGAGGCACTGTTTCAGTACCTGCTACGCAGCGGATAGCGATAGCTTGGAAGTACGCGGTGAACGTCAGCACGAAGGGTTGCAGAGAGTTAAGGGAACTATTGATGCGGGTTACTGAAACCAAAGTCGTCGTCATCACTCGCTACTCCGGCGAGGACGCGGTACAGGCGTATGTCCGGTTCATGCAGGAACGGCGCACCGGAGACATCAGATTTTGCGTGAGCCAGGGAAGCGTTCAGGTGGTCGAGTTCAGCGAGACGAAGCGGCAGCCTATCGAGGCTGAGGCGGTGTTTGCTCCATGAACGAATCAGAATATCGCAATCTTCTAAAATCTAAGGGGTTCCACCGCTCCGGCCTTGACCGCGAAATGTTCCTGGGCATGGTCTATGGAGATTACGAAAGTTACTCCCATGTCGATAAGATTTGCCGGTACTGTAGAAAAGAAGTGACACGCGAGACCGCAGCAATCACCGGCTCCTATTGGGGTGGATTTACTTTCCTGTGTCATGCGTCCTGCCGAATCGAAGGAGAACGCTGTGAAGCCTACGCCTGTCAACTCATTGATGCAGACTGCAACGATTGCAGTCACTTTACCAGTGAGAGAGTATCGAGTGGCGGTGAGGTTCGCTACGGGCACTGCGGAAAGTTCGACAAGCCGGTTGTAGCGCGTCCCAATTTTTGTAGCTCACTGGACTGTTTTGAGCACCGGCGCTCCGAACCTCTTAAAAAAACACTTGACAGGCTTCCCGTAGGGGTATAGATTTTCGGCGATGCTCTAGGACTAATGGCCTAGGGTTGGGAACAGGGGAAAACGGTCGCCCGCGAAAGCGGGAATGATGCTGGCCCCGTTCGAGACTAATAATCTCGGGCGGGGCCTTTTTGTTTTTCTGGACATGCCTTGGACTTCTGCGGATGCAACACGACACACTCGCAAGGCACGCTCACCGAAAGCTCGCCGTCAATGGCGCGATGTTGCCAACAGTGCTCTTGCACGCCGGGCGAGCGAAGGGTCTGCGATTCGCCAAGCGAATGCGGTCGTGAGGCGGCGCGGTAGAAGAGGCAGAAAGCGCAAGCGTGAACGAAGATGACTGGGAAGTAATTGAAGCCGGTTCCTGGTTCCTCAGTTTGGGAATTGGGGAGTGGCGGAGGAAAGGAGGCAACCATGTTCGCAGGCGAGATGCTTGACACTCGTGAGCGGCGCGGAGGTAGGCGGCGCTCGAAGGGTGGACACAAGAAAGGTCGTCTAAAGCATCGGTAGCACCTCCCGTCTGAGAGCCACCGATAAGGAATGGCTCCCCTAGACGGGTAGAGACGGGAGGGGCGTGCGGCGAGCATGGCCCCTTCCATTTCCAAGGAAGGGAAAACATTCATGGCAAAGAAGAAAAAGAGCAAGAAGAAGGGCAAGAAGCGCGCAAAGAAGATGCGCTACTAGACATGGCGAAATCAACCAAAAAGACGAAGCGCAAGGGAGGCGGGGTGGATACTCCATTCACCGACGCCTTCAAGGGCCCGTTTGGAGGCAAGTAGTTGGCTACGTCCGCTATCCCTCCGATGCCTGGGAAAGACACTGCCCCCCCGACGATGTCGGGCATGGGCGGCGGCGGGGAATCCCCTGAGGAGAAGCCCCAAGCCGATGTCCAGGAACAGTCCCGCGCCGTCATGCGGCAGATTAGGAACTACATGATGGGGGTCGATACCCTGTCACGCCAGTTCCCCGCGTCCGCGAAAGCCTTCCGCAAAGCCAGTGAAGGATTACGCGAAGCGATGGTCGCCATCGTCTCTGACCTCAACCGTACTCAGGAATCACCCGCTGGCCCTGCTGCTATTGGGTGAGGAGCCTGAGTCTTAACCGCCGGAGCCTCCGTTTCGACCGGAGGAAGGCAAGGAGTTTCAAATGGCCGTAGACCTTAAGCCGTGGGTTGAGGAACTGTACAAGACAGGGAGCCTCTCCGACGAAGAAAAGAAAGTTCTGGACACTGTGTTTGCGAAGGAGCCGGTCGCCAAGTTCGTAGGTGAGTCTACTCTGCGTCAAAGCGACTACTCTCGAAAGCTCAACGAGATGACCGCCAAGGAACAGAAGCTCGCGTCTGACGTTGAAGCAAAGCAGGCCGCACTCGATGCCCATGAAGCCAGCCTCATCAAGTGGAAGGACGAGGACGTAGTGCCGAAGGTCAACAAGCTCGCCCAGGAACTTGAGGACGCGAAGCTTGCCCTGTTTAAGCACCAAAGGGCTGTCACCAAGGCTCAAGAGGCCTACAACATAACCCCTCAGGAATTGGGTCTTGATGATTCGGCCCCTGCGAAAACAGTGGAAACGCCTGCGCCAACGTTCGATTCAACAAAATACGTCTCTCGCGAAGAGTACGACCGCATCTTGGCGGAGACTCAGAGGGTTCCGTTCATCACCGAAGAGATGCAGGACATCGCGGACGACTATCAGGAACTCTTCGGCAAGCCTTTGAGGGGGAGAACGGCGCTGCTTAGCGAAGCGGTCGCGGCCCACCGGAAAGACCCGACGCTCAAGCTCCGCAACTACATCGAGCAGAAGTTCGAGTTTCAGAAGCGGCGTGAAGAAGTATCCCAGGAGCGCCAGAAAGACCATGACGCGAAGATTCGCGCCGAAGAGCGGTCGAAGGTTCTGTCCGAGTACAAGATGCCCGTCACCCGTCCCGCGCCCGATCAAATGCCCCAGCTTCCGAAGCCCTCGGAAATTATCGGCAAGGAGCAGAGTGGACGGAACAGGGACGCATCTTCGCTCGAAGAGATTTTGCAAGTCTACAACACCGGGAAGTACAAAGAAGCTCGGCCTGGCTCGGCATAACGAAGCCAAGGTCGTCTAAGGAGATGATAAATTGTCAGACCCCATCGGGACGGAACTTGCCTTAACGACCTTGTACGAGGTTTGGCCGAGAGTGGTCAAAGACCACTTCTTTCTGAACTCCCCGAAGCTCGCCCACATCCGCGACCACTGTTCGTATCCCTACGATGGGGGCCAGTACACTCAGACGGCCTTCATCTACGCTCCGCTCATTGGCGCGTGGTACGCGATTGGCGACAACTTCAACATCACCAAGCCGCAGACCATCGGCGGGACGGTGTTCACTCTGAGACAGCTCGAAGTCAACGTCTCCGAGTTCAAGGAGAACCTGTCGCTCAACCGTGGGCCATTGGCAGTGTTCTCTCTCCTTCAGACTGACCTCAAGAACGCTATTCTTACGGCATCGGCCATGACCGCGATTGCATCCTGGAGGCACGGACAGGCGAACGGCGCGACCATCACTGACAACCGCCAGAAGATGATGAACGGAGACTCGGAAGCCATCAACGATGGGATAACAAACTCGTGGGATGGCAACGTGTTTCCGACCTACGGGACGGCGACTCGCAATGGAGTCATCGGCTCGGTACTGAACTCGGTTCCTCTGTGGGTGGGAGATTCTTTAGGCAACCCTGGGAAAATCAGCTACCCGGTTCTTGAGGAAGCCTACCAGGATGTTTCCATCGGCCAGCAGGAGCCTGACCTGATTGTGGCGACCAAGGCCAGCTACGCCTACATGAAAGAACGTATCCAGGAGCAACAGAGATTCAGCCAGGAGCGCGACCCGATTTGGGGTGTCACCAGCTTCCGGTTCAACTCGGCGATGGTGCTGAAGGACGACTACGCTCCTTCGACCAAGTACGGAAAGAATGACCCCATCCTCGGAAGCTACCTGCCGACCGTGTTCACCACGGCAGCGGCTCCCGACGCGACCTCGAACCTTCCGGCGTCTACCTTGCTGTCAAGCGTAGGCGAGACGATTTTCATGTACAACACGAAGGAACTGGCCTACCGTCTGACCACTGACCCTGAGTTGGCCTTCGGGTTCACAGGATTCAAGCCCGCGCAGGACAACACCCGTGTAGCGGGACAGGTTCTCGCCCAGCACACGCTGGAATACACTTCGTGCCGGTTGCACAAACAGCTTTACGGAATCAACGCTTAGAGGAGACTTCCCATGCCTAGTGGCTTTCAAAGTCCCATCGTCCGGGTAACGACCCGGTTCCTGAACACCGTCAACGACTCGTCCATCGGCGGAGTCGTTGCTGACATCAGCGGCATTGGGCAGGCTCCCGGCCAACTTGGGTCTGAGGTATGGCTGGATGAGAACTCTCCGACCGCTTATGACTCGGCGGTGGGAACTCTCTATCCAGGGTGCTACAAGTACGTCCATCTCCTCTCGACCAGCGTTCAACCGGCCTATGGAGAAATTCTGTTTTGGGCTACGCCTAGCTCCAAGACCAACCCTTACGATGTGAGCCGTACTGTCGTGGACGGGAACCAGGCCGGGGTTTATATCAATGCCAGTTCGGGCGCAAAGGCGCTGACTCCCGGCAACTATGGGTACATCCAGACCAGGGGAACAGCCACGGTGCTGTTCGGAACCATCACCAAGGCGACCCCGGCGGTCAAGGATTTGGTGTTCTGCACCTCAGCGGCGAACACGGCGGACGTGATTGCGGATGCGACGGCGATTACGTCTCCCATTCTGAAGCGGCTACTCGGAGTGGCCGAAGTAGCCCCGGTGAGCGCCGCGACTTCGGTAGTTATGCTTGAGGAACTGCGCCGTAACGTGTAGGAGGCTGGATGGCGACTGATGCGATCAAGGCAGTTCAAGTTCGCGACCGCGAAGATACGTGGTCGAAGGCCAAGGCCTATACCTACGACGTGACGGGAAGCGCCTCCTATCCCACGGGAGGGTTTACGATTACCCCCTCCCGGTTTGTCCTGAAGTCCATCGACCAGATTATTGTCGGTGGGGGAGCGACGGGAGCCATCTCGTTTACCGCCAAGCTGAACACGACCACCAAGAAGCTCATGTACATGAGTGAGACCACCGGACTCGAAGTTGCGGCGTCTACCGACGTTTCTGGATTCAGCCTGCGTATTACCTTCATCGGCTAAAGGAGTAGGGGTGTGTCCGTCCGAACTTCAGCAGCTTATTTTCGACCACGGCTCACTCCTTAATCCTCGCCGCCTCAACGCCCTCTACTCCATCGCCAGTGAATGCGCCAAATTCTCAGGCGAGTTTTGGGAGTGTGGTGTCTATCGAGGAGGGTCGGCCCGAGCTTTGGCGGAAGTTCTCAAGGATTCCCCTAGACCTCTCAGGCTATTCGATACTTTCACTGGTCTTCCCGAAGCCGACCCCTCCATCGACCTTCATGGCTTAGGGGAATTTAAGGGAGAGTTCCAGGCTTCCCGTCAGTTGGTGGATTCGTTTGTCAAGTTCCCGTTCGTCTCTGTCCATCCAGGACTCATCCCCGAATCGTTTCACGGGCTTGAAGATTCCCATATCGCTTTCTGCCATGTGGATGTAGATTTATACCGCTCAACGAGAGACGTTATTGAGTTCGTCTGGCCTCGCCTCGTTTTAGGGGGAGTCATGGTCTTTGATGATTACCAGTGGCCGGAATCGAACGACCAGTCTTGCCCCGGAACCCGTATGGCGGTAGACGAGTACTTTGCTCACGTCTCTCCCGTATTCAGGACGGAGGGCTGGCCGGAACAGGCGATGGCCGTCAAAGAATGAATCCTAGATACACAGTCTCGGTCGCGGTCTACAATAACCTCAATCTGACGGTGAGGTGTCTCGAATCCGTGCTGAGATGCAGCCCACCAGAGACGGAAATTATTGTGACCGACAACGCCTCGACCGACGCCACTGAAGAATACCTGAAGTCCCTGGGAACCAGAGTAGGAGTTCTCAAGAACGAGAAGAATGTCGGGTTTATAGCGGCTCACAACAAGGCGGCGGAATACGCCACGGGGACTTACTTCGTAGTGCTCAATAACGACTGCCAAGTGACTACAGGGTGGCTTGAAAAGCTCAGGGAGCCATTTAAGACGGATTCAGGAGTTGGGGCTTGTGGGGTGAAGGACGGCTCGTGCTTTTCTCTCGACCAGGAAGGATATGGAGTCCAGGCGAATCGCTTGGAGTACGTCGAAGCCTCATGTGCCATGTACCCTCTGAGTCTTGTCAGGAAAATCGGGCTGTTTGATTCCGCCTACCGTTTCGGGTATTCGGAGGATGCCGACCTCTCCTTGAGACTTAGGGAACGGGGGTATAAGCTAAGCCTCGTAGACATGCCGATGTATCATACCCGGTCGGCTACGGCCTCGATGGTTCGCAGGGAAGGTGTGGATATTGACGGGTTTCATGCGTTCAACCATGCGGTGCTGAGGAACCGCTGGGCGAGATACTTGGAGCGTCGAAGTCTTCACCGGAGCATTCTACTGAGACGGCGGGGGGCGGCGGGAGATGTGTTGATGCTGACCCCGTTGATTCACGCTATGAAGGAACGTTGGGCGGAATCGTCCATCGACGTAGTGACGGACGTGCCCGAGATTCTCCTGAACAATCCTGAAGTCCGCAGACTCTACCACACGTCGAACGCTCCCAATTACTCCTATGACTACGTGTTCGACCTCAACCTGGCTTACGAACGTGACCCTTTGATGCACGTCTCGAAGGCTTACGCGAAGGTCTGCGGAGTGGAAGTAGAAGACGTGAGGCCCCGGTTCTATCCTAAAAGGGACGACAGGGAGTGGGCGCGTCATCTCATGGCCGACAAGTGGGCGGTCATCCATCCTGGGCGGACGGCGTGGGTCGGAAGAGACTGGTCGGCTGCCAAGTTTGAAAAGGTTGCCGAGGCTCTGAGGGCGAGAAAACTTCACGTTGCCCTGGTAGGGGATTCGGCGACTCCCTACATTACTTCCATGCTCGACTTGAGGGGGAAGACGACCATTTCGCAGCTTGGAGCAATTATGGAGAGAGCCGAGGTGTTCGTCGGGATTGATTCTCTCCCCATGCACCTCGCCCAGGCGACCTTGGTTCCCACGGTCGGGGTGTTCGGATGTATTGAGCCTAAGTACCGTCTTCTCGATGCGCCGTTTATCGTCGGAGTTCAGGCTAAAAATGTCGGGTGTCTGGGGTGCCATCATGTCCAGGCAGGGCCCAGAACTGTGAACGATGCGTGCTTGCGCGATAGGGTATACTGCATGGAGCGTCTTGAGCCTGAACAGGTTATCGAGGCGGCGTTTCGGGCCATCGAGGAGCGCAAGGTGTATCTTGAAACCAGCAAAATCAGGGAGAAGGCTCTCCCTTATTGCGTGGGAAAAGGCGTAGACCTCGGCTGTGGGAGGGACAAGATTAAGCCCGACGCCATCGGGATCGACGACGACCCGTGGCCTGAAGTGGATAAAGTGGGGAACATCACCAAGCTCGACTTCGCGGATGGGGAACTGGATTACGTCTACAGTTCTCACGCCCTTGAGGATCAGGTGGACACCGAGGCGGTTTTGGAAGAGTGGTCGCGTGCCATCCGGTCGGGGGGAAACATCGTTCTCTACCTTCCCCACAAAGAGCATTACAAGGGCGTGAACCTCGATCACAAGCACGAGTTCATGCCGGAAGACATCGCGGGGATTCTTGAGTCCATGGGGCACAAAATTCTCGTGAACGAAAACGACGTGGGCGACAACCGCTACTCGTTCCTGATTGTGAGCCAGAAGCCATGATAGCTCTTGAAAAATGGCAGGAATTGTCGAATCAGGCGGTCGAGCACCGTCAGGCTGGACGCTTTCGAGAGGCCCATGCGTGCCTATCGCGGTGTGTTCTAGAACACCCCGAAGTAGCGGAGGTTTGTCACAACCTAGGAATGGTTTATGAAGACGTGGGTAACTTTGAGACGGGCCTAGCGTGCTTTAAGGTAGCCTACGACATGCATCACTCGCGTGAGTCCTCTCTGGCTCTCGGTCAGGCTCTGTTACGTCAAGGCCGCTGGCAAGAAGCATGGCCCTACTGGGAGAATGGGCGCTTCAATTATTCGTGGAGGGAGACGCCTGGAATCAAGACGTGGGCCGGAGAATCACTTCAGGGTAAAAGACTTCTCATCGTCCGCGAAGGCGGATACGGAGACGCCTTCCTTTACTCGCGCTGGTTCGACCATCCGAAACTGTTAGAGTCTGAGAGCATGAGTTTTGTGGTTTGGAAGTCAATGATTTCTCTCCTCGAAGGTCAGTTGATGGTGGACGAACTGATTCCCGTCGAGGATGGGATTATCACTTTCTCGGACTTCGACTACATGGTTCCGCTGATGTCCCTGCCTACGCTCTGCGGGGCGACGGTTGAGAACACCGAGCCCATCAAGTCGTCGATTGCGGTGTGGCCTTCAGGCGTTAAAGAACTGAGCAAGACCAAGCCCAACGTGGGAATCTGTTGGCGGGCTGAAGAGTCGGGGGCGGTTCGCAAGACTCGGAGCATTGAACCGTCTGAACTCGCTCCTCTGCAAGAATGCGACGTAAACTGGATTTCCCTTTACCCGGACGAGAAACTCGATTGGGCTGAGAATCCCAATCTGTTCCCTTGGAAGCGCACGGCGGAGATTATCAGGGAACTAGACTTGGTAATCTCAGTAGACACCGCCGTCGCTCATTTGGCGGGGTGCATGGGGATTCCGGTGTGGACTATTCTCCCTCTGAACTCGGAGTGGAAGTGGCTCCTCGACCGCGAGGATACGGTGTGGTACAAATCGATGCGGCTTTTCAGGAATACCGACCCGTTGAGTTTCAAGCCAGCTATCGAGAAGGTTTGTGAGGCGCTGCGTGGCCTTCATTGATTATACGAACGAACTTGTAGGTATGGTGCCTAAAATTCCTGTGAACCTCGCGCAGAAGTGCGTCAACCGCGCATGGAGAGACATTCGGGAGTCTCGCCTGTGGTCATGGCTCGCGGCGACGACGGTGTTTGAGATACCGGCGCAGATTCAGGCGGGCGCCGTGTCAGTGACTCAGTATAGCGCAACGGTGGTAGGTAACGCGGCGGCAACGGCAGCTTGGGCTGGCCTAACCAATCCCCTGATTACCTTTCGCCAGTTTCGGGTTGCCGGAGGACCAGTCTACAGCATTTCAGCCTTCGATGGCGTTTCGACTCTAACGCTTGACCGGGTGTATGAGGAAGGGACGAACACAGCAGGGAACTACCAGATTTACAGGTGCTATTATTCTCCCCCTGACGCGGACTTCCTCCGGTGGGCGAGCATCATCGACCCGACCAACGGATACTTCATCGCGGGCAGGAAACTTCGGCTTCCCCGCGAGTGGCTCGACATGCGCGACCCGCAGAGAACGGTTGCCAGTTCCGGCTCGCAGCTTCCCTATATTCTGGCATCCTACAAGTACGGTTCGGTCGGCTCAATTCAGAACGTCCCCTACTTTGAACTGTGGCCGCATCCGATTACCGGAGTAGCCTACGCGATGATAGCTCTTTATCAGCGCAAGGGCGCGGAACTGGTCTCTCCGACTGACGACATTCCCTCGGTGCTCGACAGCAATGTGCTTATGGAGAGAGCTAAGTACCACGCTTACGAGTGGGGAGAAACACACAAGGGAGCAGACCCGCAACTGGCTCCGGTGAACTTTGCCTCACTTAGAAAAGAAGCAAATACGGAGTACGCTAAACTCCAAATGAAGGCTCAGAAGCAGGACAACGAAACCTACGTCCAGAATCTCGTGCTCCGCCAGATGCGGGGAATTGGACTGGCGGGAATTGTTGACTCAAATTGGCTTCAGCGGCACGGAACAATCAACGGATAAAGGAGAAAACATGGCTCGCAAATCTCGTTCGGCAGTTGACACGGCTTTCTCGGCGGCTTTCCCTGTCCCTTCTCAGAACTCGGCGAAGGGGACTTACGGGGGAGTGACGGGTACGACCCTCGGCAATCACAAGCAGACTCGCGGCGGAGGGTGGAACGCCATCGAGTACAAGACGGGTGACAGCGGACAGACGAAAGGCCCGAAGACGAAGATGCAGACTACCTTCAAGACCGCCTACAAGTTCCGTGGCGGGATGGCAGGCGAAAGCGAAAACAGGTGAGCCATGCGCCGACTCTTGATGCTTCTGGCGCTGCTTGTCCTGGCCTCGTCCGTTCAGGCCAAAGAGCGCGCGTTCGGTTATTGCGAAGACGGCTCGCAGACCGTCTTGACTGACGGCATTACCAGCACCACGCTCGTCCAGCGGTCGTACCCGCCGTGCCGGATTACTGTCTACAACGCCGGAACGGTTGTCCTGGCGACGCTATGCTCTGACAACCTTGCGATCTGCACCCCGCTCGGGAATCCCTTCAACTCTACCTCGACGGGGTATTGGTTTTTTTACGCCTTGAACGGCAGATACGACGTGCATTTCGACTCGGTTGGCGTAGCGGGATGTCCAGCGGGGCCGCAGTGCATCTCTACTCCTTTTACCCATGGGGACTACTTACTCTGCGACCCTGTCGATACGGTCAATCCGTGCGGAACAGGGGGAGGGACTGGAAGCGTAACGAGCTTTAGTTCTGGAAACCTGACGCCGCTGTTTACGACCAGCGTTGCAACCCCTACGACTACCCCGGCCCTGACCTTCCTGCCCATAAGCCAGAATCAGGACTTGGTTTACGCGAGTCCCTGTTTGGCTTCCGGCAATCCTTCATTCCGGGCCATCTGCAACGGAGACTTGACCAACGTAACTTTCACCGAGCATATTCTGATGATTGTGGCGGGATGCACCAACGGCACGGCGGGGTCGTCGTTCGACCTTCCTGCTTCCAACGCCGCCACTGCCATCTGCGTTACGGGGGCAGTCAACGCCGCTGTCCAGGGAGCTTTACAGTTCGCTCAGACGAATATCGCTTACAATACGAGCCCTATCCCGAATAACTGGCAGTCGTTTTCCACAGTAGATATGTGGGTGGCCAGCACCGACACGACATCGGGTCACACGATTCAGTTCACGATTGAGACCGCCTGTAGCCCGACGAACTCGAATATCGCCGATGACCCGGTGTGGAACGCGGCGCAGAATTTCACGCTCATTACCGTGCCCGTAGGGGCTGTCTCGGGACAGCTTTACTATACCAGTGTGGCGTCGCTCACTGGAACAGGATGCACGGGAGGAGCGAGTCCGAGCCTTCTGCATATCCGAATCAAGCGTGCGAACACCGACACAGCTTCCGAAGCCGAATTGAGAGGAGGACTAATCCTACGCTACAACGGCACCTTAAATTAGCCCTACTCTTGATGCTTCCGGGGAGCCTTTGGGGGCAGGCGTTCGTCCAGATTGCCCAGACCAGTTGCACCAACTGTACCTCGATAACCTTTGGGTCAAACCTTACGGTAGGGGGTTCGGGGCATGAGGGTGTCTTCATCCTGAGTGAAATAAACGCCTCTAACCAGGCATCAGCGTTTGTCCCTACGACGGGGAGCAACTGGGTTCAGGTTGACAACTTCTGCACTAATAACGGCGGGGTATTCAGTTGCAAGAATGTCTACGTGTCCTGCAACCTCACGGCTGGCCCGCTGAATGGGACGTTCACCCAGCCGACTCCTCCCGATGGATTCATGATTGAAACGTTTTACGAAGCGTCGGGGATAAGCGGGAAAATCTCCGCTGGGTGCGTTGATAAGGCTCAATCCGTAATACACGGAGGTAGCTCTTGTGGGTGTACGGGTGGATGTCCGGCGGTGATGTTTACGTGCTCGAACTCTATGCCTGCAAGTGACTGGATTCTGTCGATAGGGATGGGTCTGAATGTTCCATCACAGATGACCGCTCCTACCCTAAACGCGGGATGGACTGGAAGGCTTCCGGCGGGGGCGGGAGGAGGAGTCACGGGATACCTTCAGGTTGTGGGGGTTGGAGCAGGCGGGAATTTTAGAGGAGACACCGTCGTAGCTGACCAGTTAAACCCTACAACGCAGTTCTTGCAGACCGTATGGACATACAGCGGAAACACCGGAGGGTGGGGAACGGAAATGATTGCCTTCGGCGGGGCTCCAGTTATAGGCCCCGAAAAGAAGCGCATCCAGTTGTTTCCTTGAGTTTATGGGATACTCCTACATCACGTTCGGCCAGATGAAGACTCAACTCCTGGCGCGTCTTCAGGACTCGGGGGCGGTTTATTTCACCAACGCTGCAACGTGGTCGGAAGTCGGTCTTTACCTTATCGAGGCGATTAGGACGTGGAACGCCTTGGCGAATTACTACCGCAATCGCGGCCAGTTCGCCCTCACTTCTGGGCAGCCTTTTTACGACCTGCCCACTCAGCTTCCCGCGCTCCGAAGTTACAACGTGTTCGACCAGGAGATGATTGCTGAGCTTCAGTTGGCCCTCATCGAGCCGGTGAACGTCACGTCATGGACTGGCACGGAGATGTTCACGTTCAATGACGTGCTCCTGGCCCTACAGAGACGACGTAATCAATTCCTCGTCGAGACGGGGTGTGTCGTTACCCATATCACGATTCCCGCTCCGCCGACTCCCATTGGGAGAATCGACCTGACGGTGGCCGGAGGCTCGGACTCAATTATTGATGTGATACGGGAGGCTTGGGTAAGCCTGATTCCTGGGACTGGAACGCCCTCAACGATTTACCCCATGTTTGCGTCCGATGAGTATGCCGGGGATGCCTTCTCGCCTAACTGGAATATCACCGCAAAAATACCGCTCTCCTGCTCCATTGTGGCGACGCCCGTTTTACAACTTCAGTTAATTCCCATACCGCTCGATAAGGGCATCCTCGACCTGCTCGTCGTGCTGGCCGGTGCAGACCTGAACCCCTCTTCAGGAATGAATGGCGTTCTGATGGGGATTCCTGACGACTGGACGTGGGTGGTGAAGTATGGAGCGTTGGCCGATTTACTTCTAAAAGACGGCCCTGCCAGAGATGCGGATAGAGCGTCTTACTGTTCTCAGCGGTGGGATCAAGGATTAGAGTTGGCTCGACTTGCGCCTTCGGCGGTCAACGGACTCCTGTCGGAGATTCAGACTCCCCTTCAGTCTATCTTTGATTTTGACACGTTTGACCCCTTGTGGCAGACCGCGAGTCCTGGGGGTTCACCGAACCAGATTGCCATGTGCGGTCTTAATCTTCTGGCGGTCAAGCCCGTTCCTGACTCTGTGGCTCCATACTCCTGCACTTTGGACGTAGTAGAGAACGCTCCCGTTCCCGCATCACCTTCAGGGGCGGTGGCAGATGCTTTCGAGGTTCAGCTTGGACGGGAAGAATTGGAAGCCGTCTTAGGGTATGCCCAGCATGTTGCGAGCTTCAAGATGGGCGGCTCAGACTTTCAGGGGACGAGCGACCTGTTCCAAGCCTTTGTCAAGTCCGCTGCGACGTATAACGACCGCCTCACAGCAACGTCAATTTACAAGGACGTGATGCTGGATGCCGCGCACGTCGAAGCTGAGAGAAGGCCGCGCCGCCAGTCGGACGCCGTAGGAGCGCAGGCATGAAATGGCTGTTTCTTCTGGCGATTCGCTACGTTCCGTGGGTGATGATTGTCGCTGAAGTTCTGGACTATATTTTCTAGGGAGGAGAAATGGCAAAGCGTAAAAGCATGAAGCTGGGAGGTGGTGGGAGGTTTCAGAAGCTCAAGAGAAAGATTGCATCACGCGGGGGAGTTAAAGACCCCGGCGCGGTCGCCGCGGCTATAGGACGCAAGAAATATGGGAAGAAGCGCTTTCAGAAGATGGCTTCAAGGGGAAGGAAGCGCCGGAGGTAATCATGCCCCAGGAATCTGACATCCGTTCTGCGGTAAGGGCAATGTTCGGGCGCAGGAAACGAGAGGACAAGCGTCCGTCTCCGGCAGCGATGCCGGAGTATCACCCGACCCACCCTTACGACGAGTCGCAGTCGCCTCGAAAACGAATCACTCCTAAACGTCGTGGAGTTCCGAAGCGGGCACCAAAGCGCAGAGGATAAATGCCATGAGAGTAACAAGAGAAGAGTTGAAGGACGGATTTTGGAATAGGGAGTTTCTGACCCTTCTGGTGTTGTGCGCTGCTTGGGTTGGATTTTTGGTGGTACTTGATATGCTGTCTCACTAGGTGTTATGCCGGTACAGTCACCCTATCCTCGGTTACAGAACGTGCGGGCCTACGTGGTCGATGAGTTGACCACCCGTTCTGGTGAGACACTGGTGTCTACCGGGGGAGTCCTAGACCAGCTTAACGTCCACTCGATTCGCAGGCTAAACGATTCTGTGCCTGGAGCCTTGTTTGCCTACGCACGCATCGTGGGAGCGGGAACGAAGCTCTACAGTGGTCAGAACGGTTTCGCTGTCAGGGCGACCGGACTTTCTGGAAGTCCGCTCTCGCTCGTCCCTTATCGTCCCGACCAGTCTCCTGAGCCGTGGATGTACGTAGGCGACTTCAACAAGATGCTCAAGGTCAAGGTAGATGGGACGACGTTTAACATGGGCGTCGCTCCACCCTTGAATCCCCCTACTCCGAACTTGGCGGCTCCGAACTTCAAGATTATCGAGAGCTTTGATGCCATCGGAACGTGGTCAAGTGCCGCGCCCGCCGGAGCCATCACTGTTCCCTCGCGCGCCTCGACCACGATTACGGCGATTCTCTACGACGCAGGCACTACGGGGTGGGCTTCCATTGTTCCGGCGGCCTACCCCTATACCCTTCAGTTTCATTCGCTCATCATCATCAACCGGGCAGGGGGGACGAAGGAAACCGTACAGGTTGAGGAAGTCTGTCCCCCGACGACCAGTACGACGATTGCGGGAATCATGTACGACTCAGGAATTACCGGGCCATGCTCGATAGTTCTGACGGCTCCCAAGACCGCCGATCTTGGCCTGAAGAGGAACGCCGTAATCCTGATAAACTCCGGTGGTGGAACCCAGGAATACATCCGGGTTCTCGCGGCCATTCAGGGTACGGGAAACCAGTGGTCTATCAGGACATCAACCTTCAACAATCACGCTGCGGGTGAGACGGCTACGGGGGTAGCCTCGTTTCGAGCCTACTGTGTGAATAACCACATCGCAGCCGAAACGTTGGACATCAACTGCTTTCAGGCAACGATGGGAGTTCCGACCGGGCCGAACTTCTACCCTGCAGTTCTCGGAAACCTTCTCGGCGCGCAACTTGACCTGTCGATTATAGGGACTCGGCCTACCCAGCCTGACGACGAACTTCACATCTCGGTGGCGGTAGACAACCCCGCGAACGTGGTCGATGGCCGCATCTTTATGGATGTGGACTCGACTCCTGCGAACCAGGACTTCAACCACAATTACTACTACTGGGTGTTCAGAGGCTCGGACTTGGCCTCAGCGACTACAGTAACGACCCCCGTGACGAGTCTCAGCAGCCAGCAGACAGGTATCCAAAGGGGTCTCATCGACGTAGCCGCTCCCACCGTAGGAAAGCAGCACGTCAAGGTCGGGGATTTATCGCCCTACGGATTCAGCCCGATTACCCAGCAGCCCACACTTGGCTCGAAGCAAGGCCAGACGGGGACGGGGGCCCTTCAATTCAGCGAGCTGGTGTTCAAGGTCAGCGACCTGATTCGAGTGGGAACAGACGATAGCCGGACGCTGGCCAACGTCATAAATTTGAGAATCACGTTGAACGTCACAGCCTCAACGGTCATGCAGATTGGGGCCTGGACGTTGGGGGGAAGCTATGGGCCGGACGTGGGAGACACCGGCGGGCCGATGTTCTATAGGTATCGTCCACGGTCGTCAGTCACGGGAGCGAAGGGGAATCCGTCGCCGGCTACCCGGTATGGCCTCATGCCTCACAGAGCACAGATTACCGTGCCGATGACTCAGCACCCTGACCCTCAAGTGGACAAGCTCGACATTTTCAGGTTTGGCGGGGACATTACTTCCGGCTGGCCCTACGTGGGGACGGTGGCCAATTCAGCCACTCCGAGTTTCGACGACGTATATCAGGATTCGGACATTCTCGCTACCGGACAGTTGCTTGACTCTGACAACTTCCAACCTTTCCCGACTATCGACATCACGAGAGCGGGAACCTGTAACGTGGTGGGAACTTCCGTCCAGTGGGTTTCGGGGGAAAACTTCAATACCTCATGGGCGGAAGGCTCGGAAATTGTCATCAACGGAATTCCGTACACTCTCTATCGGCAGCCGGAGTCCACCACGTTCCTTGAGATTGTCGAGAACGCGGGGAATCAGGCTGGAGTCTCGTTCTACCTTCAGGAAGCTACAATTTTAGCCCAACCTGAACCCGCCATGTGGGGGCCATTCCTGGGTGAGTTCTTTGCCTGCGGCGATCCCTTCCAGCCGGGGTATATATTCCGCACCAAGGGAAACGACCCCGACTCCGCACCCGACACCAATCAGGATGAAGTGACTTCGCCGTCCGATCCGATGATGAACGGATGCCTCTATGGGTCAAGTGCGAGTTTCTGTTGGTCGGCGGAAAAGCAGTTTCAGATTCAGCCTATTCAGGACATGAACGGCAATCTGGCGTTTCAGTACGTCGAGGTCATCGGTAACGGAGGACTGTTTGCCCGCTATGCGTTCTCCTCGGGAACGGTCATGGCATGGCTCAGGAAAGACGGCATCGTGGTCTCTCAAGGTGGGTCGGGACAGCTCATCACCTTGGATGTCGCGCTCTTATTTCCGCACGATGGCGGGCCGGGAGTCCCAGTCCAGTTGGGGAGCGTAACTTTCCAACCACCTGACATGACCCAGACCAACGCCTTAAGGTTGAGCGAAGAGGACGGGCACATCATCTTCGACTACATCGACGTGAATGGGGCAAGGCAGACGATGGTTTACAGTCTTCTCTTGGGGGTCTGGTCACTCGATTCTTACGGGATTCCGGCTGTTATTCACTACTCGGAAGAGGGACAGGGCGTCCACAGCGTTTTGATAGGGGGAAATGACGGGAACATCTATCAGCTTCTAGGCTCTACCGATGCTGGGGTGGCTGTAGTAGGTTCGGCGCGTATGCCCTACATCGGAGATGCGTTTCCGAGCTTCAGTCATGTCCGAGATTCATATATCGGTCTGGTTTCGAGCGGGAGCGTCTCGTTTGTGGTCAACGCCGAGGGGGTGGACAGCCTCGTAACTCTCGCTTCAACGGGCGGGAATTATGCTAAAGTGTACGCGACCCTGCCTGCTTTGAAGGCAAAGGCGTGGGAGTACGGACTTCAGGGAAACGGGCCGTGGACACTGTACTCGAAGGACACGTTCGTCCGACAGGCCGCTTGGGGCGGAGACTACCAGCCGCTTCAGCCGTTTATGAACATGAGAAGACTGGTAAGCTGAGGAGAACACGATGCCTGGTCTCACGTTAGTTTTGGCTGCTGCGAGTCCGACGAACTACAACCTGCTGACGCTGATTACCGCGAAAGCAGGGTACTCGCAGACAAAGATAAATTGCTCTGAGCTTACGTTGCTCGGAGACCCCGGCAACGGGGCAGGGAAAATCTTCGAGGGAGGAGCGGACGTAAGCTCGACCAACTTCGGTCAGCAGCTTATCGGAGCGCAATCGACGACGCGACGGTCTGCGCCCATCAATGCCATCGCGCTCAATGGAATCTGGGTGGCGACGGACACCCCTGGCTCCAAAGTTGAGGTGGACTGGGACTACGCATGAGGCCTGTTATCTACCGTCCGAACCTGCAAGGCAAGGCTGACCCGGAAGTGGTGCGGGCCATTGAGCATTTGTTTACGGTGCTTCATGGGAAGGACGGAGTAGTTCCTTCAGTTCAGAAACTCAATCAGGCGGGATTCATCACGAAGGATGAGGCCCAAGTAGCCTTTGGGCCGCACGCTACACGGAAGGCTCTATCTATTGGGGGAAGTCATCCGCACAACGTGAGTGGTCTTTTGGGTATTCTGTCGCAAGGCCAGTTTACGAAAGTTGACGTGTTCGCTCAAGACCCGCCAATCAACGACCCCCATTCACAGGATGGGGTGCTCATTATTTCTGGAGGGGTCAAGAAGGTGTTTCGCCAAGGCCCTCCTCCGGGCTGGGTGAACTTCTGAGGTAACACTATGGGTGGATTCTCCGGTCTCAGTTCCAGTGGTTCAAGTGCCTACGGTTCCGCGTTCTCCGGCACGGGGGGAAGCGTCGCGGGGACTCAGGATACAGGGGCCTTCGGAAATGCGCTCTACAACCGTAAAGACCCCAGACGCAAAGAACAGTTCATCGGGGACATTGCGAGCGTGGGTGGAATTGGCGCTCTCCAGGCGGGAGGCTCACTTCTAGCCCAGCCCGCCAAATACTATTCCGATATTCTCTCCGGCGACCGCCAGAAAATGCTGGAGGCTCAGGCTCCTGAAGTCTCGAACATCATGTCTGGCTATAACGCGGCTCGCAAGGCGGGTTCTGAGTTCACTCCTCGTGGTGGGGGAAGAGTCCAATCGCTTGAGGAAGCTCCTTACAAAGAAGCGGGAGACGTTACCAGACTGCTTGAGCAGTCAAGGCCAGGGGCAGCCCAAGCGTTGACGCAGATTAGCGGACTTCTCTCCGACCTCGGAATCAGCGAACTCGGTATCGGCACACAAGAGTTAGCCCGTGCAGCATCAGAAAAGGACTATCAGGAAGCGGTGAGATACTCGCACGGCATAGCTACCGCCAAAATGGTTCTCGGAGGACTGGTCGGTGGACTAACTGGCGCGGCGGGTGGGGGAGGAGCAGGGGGATTCCTCGGTGGAGCGTTGGGTGGCGTGAATCAGTCATTGGGGAACTAACATGGCAGACAAACAGGACGGCCAGCAGCCTGAAATGTCTGGATTTATGAAGGGACTCCTTGGGGTCTCGACACTCCAGGCGCTTGATAATGAGATTGGTACGGCGAACCGTAAGCGCCAGGTGCTTGAGATGCTCCTGGGGCGTCCAGACATTGACCCGGATACCTACAAGGAAGTTATCAAGGGGTTCACCGCCTCATCGCTCAAGCCATCAGCGAAAGGTGCGAAGGGTAAGTTGCTGGGTAAAAAGGAAGGCCAGTCGCCGCTCGATGAGATATTCCAAAAGCTCATGGCGATGCCGACGTTTCGCAAGCCAGGGGGCGCCCAGACCACTTCTACCGTATCACCCCAGCAGCGCCAACAGCAACCTCAACAGGCGGGCACGCAACTTCCGCCCATGCCCCAACGGGGTAAAGGCCCACAGGAACTACCCCTCGAAACTCCTGGCGCTAAGGCCAGCGTTGAGACGAAGACTACACCAGAGACTCCGGGGCTGTTCAAGGCTCCGGGAGAGGCTGGAACGTTGCCGGAGCGCCGTGAATCGCGTCTTGAGGAGGCGCAGAAGTTCAAGGAGACGGCAACCGGGCGCATGACCGATGTCCAGCTCGCCGACCGGGGGCTGATGCGCGATCCTCAAGGGCAGGTTGTCCCCGCCTCACCGGAACAATGGAGTCCCGCCTTCAAGCAGAAGATGGACAACGAGGCCGCCCTTGTGCAGTTGCGTGAGTCGCAAAAAGCTCTGGACGCGGCGCGCGCCGAACTCGAACGCGCCAAGTCCAATCCCAGTTCGGATGCGTACAAAGCGGCTCAGGCGAAGCTCGCGGCTGAAACGGAACGCAATAATATCGCGCGTGAACATCTCGGACTTTCCAAGCGTAGGCAGGCGCTCTCTGAGGAGCAGCAGGCTTTTAAGGAAACAGGCCCTACTACGGCGGTGAGAACATCCGCGCAGACTGCTCAAGTAATTCTTCCTGAGCTTCAGACGGCGCGCCAGGAAATACAGACCATCGGTGACGAACTTGGCCCTGGAATCGGCAGGCTCAATGACGCCTTGCGACACATCGGCAACCCCCCGCCTGAATACCAGCGCCTCGCTTCGCGCTTGGAGTTAATCGCTTCTGGACTCTCTAAGTTTCACGCGGCTCGTGGCGTAGCAGCGATTAAACGCTTCATGGACTTGGTGGATACAGGCAAGATGACACCCGAAGCATTGGATGCCTCGCTTGATGCCATCGGAGATTTCCTGAACGGGTACATCAAGCAGGGGGAGTATGCTCCGTCTAAGGGGAAGGGGAAGCGCTCTCCGGTTTCAGAGCCTCCAAATCGCAAGAAGGTCGTCAAATACGAGGACTTGCCCGAGTGACCCAACAGGACACCATCGACGTTCAGATGCCTGATGGCACAGTTATCTCAGGCGTACCTTCCAACGTTACCAAAGCTGAGTTGAACAAGAAGTATCAGGCGTACCAAGCGAAGAAACCGCCGCGTCCTGAGGGATTCGTAGAGTCTTATTCTAAAGGCATGTTCGGTGAAGGAGGTGCGACGAAGACCATTAAGCAATCTCTTGAAAATGCACCGCGACCTAATATTCTTCATCCACTCACATTTGATTTACCTGAGGCGCTGATAGGAAACCGAACTGCCGCTGCTCGAATTGCGGCTCCTTTCAAGGCGGTTTACGGGTTGGGCAAAAGCCTCATTACTGACGTACCCCGTGGTCTCATGGGTGACGAAGCGGCGGCGGGTCGGGCGCTTAAAGGCCCAGGTTCGTTAGTGGGCGCTCCCGCCTTTCAGCGTGGTATCGAGCAGGCCGAGAAAGGTCAGACAGCAGGCTCCCTAGGCTCATTTGCCGCTGGACTCACCAATGCGGTGCTCATGCTCGCGCCTGAATTGGCGGGAGCTAAGGGAAAAAAAATAATTCCGGGTGGTCTTGAGGATGCGGCCAAGGGTGAGGTTTCTCTTCCTTCAGGCCAGACGATGCCGGTGACTAAGGCCATGGTCAAGGGCGGAAAGATGGAGCAGGTAGCAGGGGGAAGTATCGGGGGAGGGCCAATACGCGAGCGCTATGCCCAGGCCCAGGAAGCGGCCCAGAAGAATATCTCAGAACTGGCGAAAATGTCTGTTACCGAACAGGGGGCTACGGCTCCTAGTGCCCTACCAAAAGGATTGCCGGAGCAAGTGGAACTCTACGGGAAGGCGCTTAGGGACTTCTCAAGCAAGGCGTATTACCAGCCGGTCATCGAAGCGATGTCGAGTCCCGCCGCCGCTCAGCCCGTTGTCGAGAATGTCGCCAAAGTCGCACTGAAGCAGTTGGAAACTCAGGAAGTCAAGGGACTATTGACCCGCAACGTAGACCTTGCTCCTGCGATTAGGGATAGCCTAGTCAAAATGGCGGAGGCTGGTGGTATTGGCCCTGAAGGACGCAAGTTCATGGGCGCCCAGACCTACGACCCCCGAACGGGTCAGTACGTTCGTGGCACTCCGACGTTCGAGTCACCGCTTACCGCCGGGGCGGAATCATCCTTCGACTCGATGACGGGCGCGCACAGTAATCTGACCGCAGTTCTTAGAAGTGGGAGATTGAGCCGGGGAGACCAACGCATTGTCTCGACTCTGCTGAATGAGATTGACAAGGCGACTACTGACGCATTGAGGCAAACGGGTGGGGAGAAACTGGCACAGGACTTTGCTACCGCCCGGAGGCTCTATCGTCAAGGAAGCGCAATGGAAGACTTTGCCAAGGAACTCGGCAGCGCGGTGACGGGCAGAGGAGAAACTTCCATCAAGGGAGCGACTCCGGTGCGCGTCCACGTCAATGCGAAGAGGTTACAAGCGATTCTTGAGGAGATGGCCTACGAGTCTCCTGCTCTTCCGGGAAGGACGCAGCCTACTAGTCGGTTACGTCAGGCGTTTCCGAATCCTGCTCACAGCGAGAGCCTCAAGGAAATTGCCGACCTACTGGCCCGTCCAGACGGCGACAAGATGGCGGCGGCGATGTTCGGCAACCTGGCTGAATTGAGGCACGCTGGGATGCTGGCGGCGGGCGGAGGGCTGGCGGGTAGCCTCATAGGGCATCCCATCGGCGGGGCTATGGTTGCAGCGGGTTCACTTCCCTTGGGCGCGGCGATATTCTCTCGTGCGATTGCCACGCCCCAGGGGGCACGCCTCTTGCTCAAGTTTCTCCAAGCTGCTCCGGCATCCGCGCAGCGTGCGAACCTCGGCCTGCAAATTCTCAAGCAACAAGGAGCAACCCCGTGAAGCGCCTACTGCTGATTCTCGCGTTGAGTTTACTGTGGTGTACGACGGCACGGGGGCAAAGTTCGTTTCCTCCGCCTACGGTTGCGGGCGTTGACCCTGCGGGTTCATGCCCCAACGGGGTAACGTGGTACAACATCATCGGCAGTAAGATTTGGGGATGCGTAGGCAACGTGTGGGTACAGTTCAACACGGGGGGAGGGGCTGGAAGCGTCACACACACCGGGACGTTGACTTTGGGACAGCTAATTGTCGGCAACGGTGGTGCGGACATCAAGGTCGGAGACCTCAGCGGAGATGCCACGACCAGCGGGTCAACCGTTGTCAGCGTAGTCGGCATCAACGGCGCGGCTCCTCCCGCGAATGCTTTGGTAACAGGCACCAACGTTGGAGGGCAAATTATCCTGGGTAATCTCACCAGCGGAGACATCTACTTTGGCGTAGCTGGACACCCGGTTGCCACGTTGCCTTCCGGGTTGCCTGCCGGCACTGCTATCGGAACGGTGGACACGGGAAGCCCTAAAATAACGTTCGGTACTAACGTCCTGTCTATTTCCCAGCCTATTAACATCGGTCTACAGAGCGTGGAGTGGGCACCCATAGCCAATGAGGGGGTTACAGGGACAACCGCTGGGAAGTTATCACAACGCACTACTGCTAACCCTGCCACTTGGATTATTAGCTCAACCAGTTCCACAACTGTAGCTGGAGTGTGTAATGCAGGATGCGGAACTGTAGGTAGTCCACAAATTGTGGAGTTAGGGAGTGCGTCCTGTGTGTTCGATGGAAGTACGACTTCAGGAGATTATGTAGGTGTTTCGACCTCTGTAGCTGGCGACTGTACTGATTTAGGAGCATCCTTCCCTACTACGGGTGCTGAAGTCGTCGGAATCGTTAACACTACCAACGTGGGAGCAGGAACGTATACGGTGGACTTCAACCCCCCTGACTTGACACTACCCAATGCGGGTGGAGGCGGGGGAGGAAGCAAGGGGACAAAACTGGAAGTTGCGGGAACTTCAACCAAGAGTGTCGCCAATCTTGTGGCAGGCTCCAACATCACACTGACTCCCGTGAACTCAGGCAACACGACCAACATCACGATTGCCGCTGCTGCCGGGGCCGGAGTCCAATCCAAGATTCCCCTGGAAGGCGGCAACGCCGACACATCGGGTTGCGCTGCGCCTAATGTTTTTGCTACGAATTATCCATTCTCGGCGTGGAGCTTTACCACACTTAGTCCCTGCGGAACAGGCAACACTAATCCCCCACCTTACGATGTCCACTTCTCGGTGCGAGTGCCGCATAACTACTCAGCGAACGGGAAAATCGTCGTCGATACCTGGACTAACGATGGCACTGCGGGCCACACTTATAGTATCGAAGAGACTGACACGATGGTCTCAACTACGTTGAACGCCGCAGTAGGTTCATACTCGGCGGCCCAGACCTGCACAACGACTTCAACCGCCTATGCGCCTTGCACCCTGACGTTTACTACGGTGGCTACTCCGGTAGCAGACGGGCAACTGCTGGTCAATATCCGCCTCAGCGCCGACGCTTCGATGAACACGCCGGTTATATTTCGCCCCTACTTCCAGTGGGACGGTGGACTATGAAGCTGAAGCCCTGGATTGCCATTTTCGACCTGATACTTTTCTTCTGGCTGCTCGCTCCATTCCTTCCGACTCCGGTAGCTCCGAAGCATGGCATCAATCTTCTTCCTAACCCGATGGAACTGCTTGCGGCTCGAACTTACAACGGGACGAGTGATACAGGCTCAGCGGTGCTGCCCAACCTTTCGAGCTACAAGAAGATTTGGTATGTGTTCTGGATGTACGTTCCTACGGCATGGCCCACGGGAGTTAATAAAGCCTTCGCCAGCGCCAACGCGAGTTTCGATGCCACGCCAGGGGCGTTTGACACTCTAACTAATCCTTCGGGGTGGAATACACCTTGCAGTACCAGCGCAGCGCTTTTCATCCGATGGACTACCGGCAACAGTTCGACTCAGTTGGTAGCCCATACCGCCCAACCCTCCGTCAATGCTTGGCACCGCTACGCGATTGGGATGTCTGTTCCTGCTGTTAACGGAGGCACAAACGCCCAGTTTTACGGATTCATTGATGGAACCATTCCCCTTGGTCTAGCAGTAGGTAGCACATCATGCAGTTCAGGACTCAACGTGCAGCAGACCACTTTCCAATCATCGGGTACGGCGTCTTTTATGTCAGGCGGTGCATCTGGATTCTTCGCCGGTAGCATTGCCGACTTTGCCATCTTTGCCTCAACGGACAACACGGCAGGAAACGGCACTCCGCCTGCCGGGTGGCATGGAGCGGGGCTTCCTACGGGGCCGGGTTGTGGGATTGGCCCACCCTGCACTCCTGGGGGTGATATTTCAGCGTTCCAACTCTATTCTGCCAACTCGCCCTGTATCTCGGCGCGCCCGATTGCTTTCTGGCCGCAGCTTGGAGCAGACTCAGCGAGCGGCACTGACCCTGACTGGTCAGGCAACGCGCACAACATGACGCTGACGGGGACGACGGCAGCGACGATTCCAGCGCCGCCGATTAGCCCGTGTCCCAATGGATTGAACGGGAATTAGAGTTGCCGGGGTCGGCAAAGCCGGATGGGAGCACCCTGGGGAAAAAATATGGGGGAGGGTGCAGGATGGATAAGCCGCAATCTGACCATGATGACATCTGTGAACTGCGGGAGCAGATCAGTCGCATAAGGACAGAAATTGAAGCCTTGAAGGAGGGCCTCGACCATGTACGATCAAGTTCCGTTACCCAGCGAGAGCATGACCTCCTCGACGACAAAGTTGACCTTTCCGTTCTTCAATTCCACACCGAGCTTGAAAAGGCCGAACAAAACAGGAAAGATGCCCTCGACCGCGCAGCTCTTACTATTCAAACTGGCTTGGATAAAGCGGAAAAGACGCTCCAGGTTGCGCTCGACAAAGCTGAACGTAATCTTCAGGTTGGCTTGGAAGCTGCCGAGAAGCGCGTGAACGAAAAACTGACGATGCAGAAGGAAATCATGGACAAGTCGGAAGTCCAGTTGAGCAAGATTGTCGAGGAGCGCGCCCTCTACATCACCCGCGACCAGCTTGACCTTATTCGCCAGACCATCCAGGGAGACATCAAGCCCCTAGAGCGGCGCGATGCGGGAATGGCTGCCACGTTTGCCACGGCCAACTGGATTTGGTACGCGCTACTGGCTCTCGCTGGGATGGTGCTCGAATACGTGGCGCTGCGCGGGAAGTAAAAGGAGGACTCTATGCCCATCATCCAAATTCTCGTGGTGCTTGCGGTCATCGGTTTTCTGCTTTGGCTGGTGAACACCTATGTGCCGATGGCCCCGCCCATCAAGAAAATCATCAACGTCGTGGTGATTGTCCTGCTTGTACTCTGGCTGCTCGGCATTTTCTTCCCTGGATGGTATCTCGGGCTTTCGACCTACCGGGTGGGCGGACGCCGATGACCTGCCCCAAATGCAAGCGCGGCCGCGTCGCGTCTAGCCTACTCGACGGGCGTCCACACTGCTCTAACCGCTTCTGCGAGCGTGCTTACCACCGGAGAACGGTGAAGGGGCTACAAGTGCCCAATCGTGGCTCGTGGAAGCAGCCCGCAGCGGCGAAATAAATGTGTTGCAATGTGACCATTTTGGGTATACGCTTCCCTGCGTGGCTTACATCAAATTCAACGTGACTGAGCAATTCAAGCGTCAGGTTCAACGCGAGGCCCACAGAGATGGCCGCTCACTGGCGGGCTACTGCCGCGAGGCTTTGAGCAATGCGGTCGAAGTGAGCAAACAGTGGAAAAGAGTAGGGCCGGGAAGTCGCTCAAGGGTTAAGCAATGAACGTGCAGCAGGCGGTTCGACTTGGTATCCTTGCGCGGCCAGCAACCTGCTCTCAATGTGGCAGGCGTGGCAAGAGAATTGAGGGACATCATGACGACTACACTAAGCCGCTTCAGGTTCGCTGGCTCTGTACCAGTTGCCATCGACTGTGGCACGGAAAGCACGAACCAACACCAAGCCTCGACATGGCAACTAAGGCAAACATAACGATGCGAATTGACGCGAAGCTGAAGCGCGAGATTCAGCGTGAGGCCAAGCGGCTGCATCTCACTACATCGAAGCTGGCCGCGACGATGTTGGCGTCAGGCGCTCTGTACCACGCGATAGACCAAGGAGCGACGGCGCGGTCAAAGCGTAATCCGAGGGTGAAGTGATGGCTGACCTTGAGAATCCGACGGGCTTCGAGGTGGCCTTGGTCTTCCTTGGGCTTCCGATCTGGATACTTGCCGCATGCGCCTTGGCCGCACTGGATGCGTGGGAGAAAGAGATGCTCTGGCAGAGAAAACACAGAAATGAGTCCGAACGTGGTTGACTGCGAGGCCAAGCTGAAAGTACTTAAGGAACTGACATCCCGTCAAGCCGAGGATGATGGCCTGTGGTTTGAGGCTGCAACCGCACCCGAAGCGTACTTGCAGCAGGAACTCAGGAAACTTCATGCGGCCATAGAGGATGAAAATGGCTGATGCCAGCATCGCGGTTATGCTCACGCTAAGAAATGAGGATTCCACCCTCCGTGGGACAATTACCACGGACGCCGGAGGCCGGACGAAATACGGCATCGCCGAAGTGGACAACCCCGACCTGTGGGACGCGAATCATCCTGAGGGGCCGACCCTAGAAGAAGCAATTTTACGGTATACATCGCAATACTGGCCGCTGGCTTTTGCCCAACTCAATTCACAGCACGTCGCTGACTTCATCTTCGATTTGGGAGTGAACATCGGCAAATTCCATGCCGCGCAAATCTTCCAGCGGGCCATCTCGTGGACGGGCGTTACAGTGACCATCGACGGCGTGATTGGCGCGGAGACGGTGCACGCCGCAAACTCTTGTGACGATGCAGAACTGATACCGGCCATCCTGAAAGAGGCAGATGCGTATTACACGCTGCTCGCAACCATCAAGCCTGAGGACTCTGTATACCTCAAGGGCTGGCTCGCACGGATGCAACGGGACGCGACACAAGTGGATACGGGATTGACGGCGGAGTAGCACTAAATCTAAAGGAGACTTCACATGAATTCAATCGGTGCAGGTTCAGTTTTTGGCACTTCGTTTGACGGCCCCGAAGTTGACAGCAACGGGTTTGGCACGTCTGCCCTGGCGCAGGCCCGCTCGCAATTCGGCAGCGGTGTTGTGGACATCATCGAAACGGGCTTACTTCTGAACTATTTCATGTACGAAAAGAACAGCTTTGACCCTCCGGTCAAGCCTGCGAGCGTCTCAGATACGGATTGGGAATGGTGGGTGGGAAAGTTCGGAAATTGGTTCTGTTACAGCGTGCGGATCACGTCCGGGAACCCGACCTTTGCCGCTCTTGCGTCCGAGGCAGCCTACCTCAAGATGGCTGAGAAGCCGCCCTACGGCTACAAGGTCAAGGTCTACAACGAGATGCTCGCGCACATCCTGCAAGGGATGGGTGGATAATTCAGTAAAGGGAGAATCACCATGAACCGTCGCTCACTACTTGCTAAGCTCGCAACCCTTGGAGCCGTGGCCGTCCTGCCCCTGAAGTTCGTCGCCTGCGCTGGCCAGACTGCCGCGCAAATTGTTACCGACATCCAGAACTATGTGGCACTGGCCAAGACAGCGTTTAACTCGCTGCTCAACGTGCTTACGACCAACGGTGTGCTGACACCCGCGCTCGCAACGGTGGGGAACGAGGTCATCAAGGCCCTCAGCGACATCGCCACGGCGGTAGCGAACTATTTGGCGACGCCGGTCACCGGCCTGCTTGGTGCCATCTCGACCGCGCTCCAAGTGGCGGAGAACAGCGTCCAGGTATTCTGGTCTGACCTGAGTATCGGCGATCCCACGCTGGAAGCTATCATCACCGGGGCGCTTGCGGTCATCATCTCGACCATCGCGGGGTATATTGCCTTGCTGCCGCCCACTCCGGCACCGACGGGGATGGTGATGGCGCGCAGGAGAATGCAGGTGGCACCGAAGCGCAGAAGCCCGAAGCAATTCCGGCACGACTTCAACAAGGTGCTGAAGGGAACCAAGTACGCGGGGGCGATGATTTAGAGTATCAGAGGTCATGGCAATTAGCTATGAGTCGGGGAGCGAGAAGTTTTATGCCGCGCCACGTAAGCAGCACTCGTGGGAAATGGGAAGCTAAGGCCGCTGCACCTTGCTTCCCCAGCAGGCCATGGTCATCACGGCAGGGCAGCAGAGCACGGCAGCCCGCGAGCAACTCAGGCTCCTTCGGCAGGAGCGGAGAGAGACACGATGATTGGTCGGACTGGCGGCTCTGGGAGTGATTTAGTGGCTGCACAATTTCACGCACATCTATGGCGGTACTTTGATGGCGCATGGACGTGTCTTGTCTGTGGAGCCACCTGGCAGTATACGAGTTCACACTTATCGAATTGGGCGGAGAGAGGTACGGTGACTGGATGTGGCTGTCTCTGCGCAGGGCGTTGAAGCATCTTTTCGGTCGGTGCCAGTGGCGATGGTGCTGGGCGAAGGCAACACACATATCGACGTGGAACGGTCGGAAATGGCAGGAATGCAGGCCGCATCACGACGCCTGGGAAACGAAGTGGGGACGCATGGGGTGGAAGCGTGGAGACTAGGGCTGGCAGCGCTGGGGTGGATATGACGCTAACATTTGAGTCGAATTGCGCCGTCTGCGGACATATGATGTGCTCTCACAAAGTTCATCTTGGCGGAAACGGAAGCTGCGAACGATGCGCTTGTCCTAGATTTGTCGAGGCTGGAGAATGCAGCAATATACAGCTCCGGCTCTATAAGCGGCAGCTACAAGAGGCGTCGGAACGCCAAGCCCCATCTGCGCCGTCCAAGCCTGCGGCGGAGGTACGGTGATGACATCTATTGTTGTGACACTGGCCGCACTAGGAGGGGCTCTAGCGGCGGTGTTTTTTGCATACCTCGTGTTGTATGACAATCCAAGGCGAGAGTCTGTGGCATACCAGAACTCCCAGGAACTGATCGCCGGGATCGACGCTTTGCTTGGCGAGATGAAAAACGCGCCCAATGACCAGATTCACCAACTGAAAGAGGCCAAGCGGCACCTCGAAATATTCAGGCGCATCATCGCGGACATGCCGCTGAGCTTCAGGAGACGCGCCAGTTGAGAGACTTCATCGAAGGGCATTTTGGCGATCTCGTCGGCCTCTGGCTAATCGTCATGGGATTCGGCGGGGCCTTTCTGACCGCCTGGAAGTTTAACGGAGACCCGCAGCACCGATTGTTCGCCATGTGCATCGGAATGATTTCAGCGGGCACGCTGGCGCTGAAACTCAGCTACCGCCCGACAGGGGGAAACGGCAAAACGACCACCGACACGACAACGGTCAGTGCCACGCATGAGGTTACGCCGGTCTCACCTGTGCCTGCTCCAAGTGAGCAAAAGGCGACAGACGCCCCATTGCCTCCCGTAGTAAAATGAGAACCTATGGACGACTCAGCGCAAGAGCACGGCGGCGACCACGCACGGTTAGTGCGCATTGAAGAAAAGCTCGACCGCGTGCTGGCCTTCATCGGCGAGCCAGGGGGCGGTGATTCGCTCCGCAAAATGCTTGGCGACATCATCTCAACCCTCGACGAAATGGAACAGCTCGAAGTGGACATTCTCGACATTCTGAAGGCTTCTACAAGCCCCACAGAGACGGTGAGCGGGAAATTTGGGACGCCCACCAAGCAGCAGTAAGAACAGGAGAATCACAATGGCGTTAATTCTGCCTCTCGGATTCGAAGATGAACAATTTATCCAAGTGACCATCGACAACCACGACGGGAAGGGTGCAGTTCAACAGACCCAACTCCCGGCGGGCCAGACCCTCACCGTGACTTCGGCTGATCCTGCCACAGTCACGATTACCGCTGATACCCCGGCAGTAGCCGACCCGGATGGCTCACCGAGCGTTGCTAGCTTCACCGTGAAGTCAGCAGCGGCCCCGGCGCAGTCCAACGTGCCGATTACTGTGACGCTGCTCATCACCAACGCTGATGGCTCGACCGCTGCAACGGCGACCGACACCATCACTGTTAAGGTGGGTGCGACGGAAGCGGTGGGCGACCTTTTTGGCGTAGCCATTCCCATCCCTGCCGGCGCTCGCAAGAAGTAGGGCTGAGCAGTTCAATCTTAGGCGCGTAGGGAGTTTGCCGAATAGGAGCAGAATAAGGCAGCTTGCTATCGCTTGGTGCTACGGTTAAGCGGACTCACCCAGCGTTAGCCAGCGAGGTCTCCTTCGCTCAGCAATGAACGCGCCTAGTTCTTTTCTTCACGCAACCAGCGAAGGGAAGGGGGTGAGGCCACATGAAAACACATACAGGTCGAATAGGAGATGAGGTATTCATCCCCGAACCGTTTACCAAGACGGGAGAACCTGGAATATAACCCGCGCCCCGGCGTGCCAAGGCCCTGCGGGTTAGAGAAGCGCACGCAGTTCTCATCGGAGGTACAACCCGTGCCGCCCATTATCCAATCATCTGTCTCATCGCCTGAAATTCTCATCGCCGTCCAGAACCAATCGACAATGTACTCGGACGACAAGGCGCAGACGTGCATTGCCGCGCTACAGATGCAGGTGACGAGAGACTTCAATCCTCTGTGGGGCATCAATTCCACCCTGTTCTTTATTCCTAAAGGCACGCCGGTTCCTGACGGCTACTGGCTGCTGACTTTCTTCGACAACGCGGATCAAGCAAACGCCCTCGGCTACCACGACATTCAAGCCAACCTGCTGCCGCTCGGCAAGATATTTGTAGCTGCCGACATCGCTGCCGGAGTCAGCCCGGAATCGACAGCGAGCCACGAACACCTTGAAATGCTCGGAGACAGCGAAATCAACCTCAACGTGGAAACTACCAACCCGCAGGGCGGAAGGCGGCTGGTAGCCTATGAAAATTCTGATGCACCCGAATCAGACCAGTTCGGCTATGACATCACGGTCGGTCAGGGATTGGGCGCGGTCAAGGTAAGGGTCAGTGATTTCTGTACTAAGGCGTGGTTTAGCCCACAGGCACCAGCGGGAGCCAAGTTCGACTTCATGGGCCATATCACTTCAGCCTTCCAACTCCTCCCTGGCGGGTATGCAAACGTGGACGACGGCAACGGCTGGACGCAAATCTTCGGTGAAAAGCCCGCAGATCCGATGGCTCAATACCGGATGATCGCCCCGATTGGAAGCAGACGCGAACGAAGGCGCAGAGGAAGAAGCCAATGGATACGGAGCGTTCCAAGGTAACGTACAGCGATTGCGGGCAGGCCGTAGACCGATTCCCTGCCTAATAGCCTTCCGATGTTGACAGGGAGAGGGAGAAGCGAGTAGAATCTAGCTGGGTTTGCTTTCACTCTCGCCGCAACACGCGGCGCTTGCGTTTGGATTCAATGGGCGGGTAGTGAGCTTCAGACTCATTCCCGCCCAAAAAGGTTTTCAGTGTTGGCGGAGTTGAAGGGTTCTTGGGTCGTGGGTGTCATCGTCAGCGGCATGTGCCCGCTTCCTGAACATCGGAAGGATTAAACGATAGCCCCGCCGATGACGACTAAGCGCCCGCCGCTGTTCGGCTGCGGCGTGCTCCTGCGCGATCTTCTCAGGATCAATCTGGGGATTGTTCTTGAGAATCTCCTCAATTAACTCTTTTATACTCTTTCTCATGTCTCCTCTTTTAATCATTCGTTTTGAAAGTTCTTCCATCTCGCCTTGGCTGCCTTTGAAGCACTTATGGAACGTGGGCGCGCTCATTCGTGTCACGGGGAAGTTTCTTGGGGCGTATCATCACCCCATTATGGGCACGTTGAGCGGCTCAAGCAAGCATTCTTGCAGAGTCCAAAATTCAAAATGAGTCACTACCTCCTGGGCCTATCCTGGCGCTTCTCCTTGCGCCTGAGTGTCCACCGATTCAGAATGTCCTCGGCAATCGACTCAGCAGCCGCAAAATTGCGCACCCGCTGATTGGAGTAGCGCTTATCATCTACCCAAGCCGTGATCTCCCGCAGCGCCAGCTCGATCAATTCCTTGCGGGTTGAAGCTCGGGTGTCAGCCATTGGACTCCTTGAGCAGCGCTTCGGAGCGCTCCAGCTTCTCGATTATTCCCGAGTTCATGTAAGTCCTCTTGACGCATACTGGTTTGAGCGGAGCGAGCATGTAAAGTATTGTACGATATCTCTGGCCGCTTCAGGAAATGGAGTAGTTGTGCAGTCCTCGGCCCCATGCACCCCGAATGTGGTGGCAAGATAAATAGCAATTCGTTCCTCGATGGAGTCGCTCATTCGCCTGCCTCCGCTATCTGATGTTCAGTAGCCTTAACACGAGCCACAATGCCTTGCAGATTGTCGCCATCCCCGATGTAACAGCGCCGTTCTGGAACTCCCGCCGCATCGAGAAGTACCAGATGGCATGACCCCTCAAATACCCAGTTCAATTTCATAGCCGTTTCCTTGTCGCTCATTCGTTCACCGACCCTTTCTCAAACTCCTCGACTTCTTCGTGGAGACAGAGTACGTCATTGGTGTGAATGTGAACCCATATTCCGTAAGGCGGGTTGTTGACATCAGGCCCGAGGCACTTCATTTCCCTTCCACAGCGCTCGCATTGACGATGAAGGCGTAGGTAACTCAGGACGGATGCTGCGCTATCAGGATTCAGTGAGTCGCTCATTCGCTCACCAGCCTTTCCAACTCCTCGACCCCCACCGGCCCGTGCTTCAGTAGCTCCAGGATTTGCTTGGCAAGGTCGGCGCGGCCCCAAAGGGCACCGTGAACAAAACCATGGACACGGACACTTGCCGAACTCATGCCGCGCGCCACAAACTCAGCTGCTTCCCTCGCGCTTGCTTCAAAGTCAGCCATTTCAGCCTCCTAGATTCCGCGTGCCTGAAGCCAGTCGTTTAGCTCCGATGCGCTGTGGACAACGATGTATTGGTGGCCCTCCGCCTCGACGGTGGCTTGGAACTCACGCTGCGCCTGGGACTGCTTACCGCCTTCCGCCTTACACTCGACCCAGATCGCACGGCTGAAATGTGTCGCGTCTATCGCCCGGGCCAGCGCCAGCACGTCAGCCATTCCCGGCACTCCGAATCTCACATACCGCTCCTTGCCGTGATAGGTGGCGCGCACCCCGCCCACGTTCATCCTCAGAGCGAAGATGCCGCGAGCCTTGAGCAGACTGAGTACGCTAGCGAGCACATCGCGTTCTGGCCGGTGTAGTTTCACAGCAGCCTCATCTGTTTCCCGCTGGGCGGCAGGCTCACTTTATAGGCCCACAGCCCGCGCCCGATGCGCTGGCGTTCTACCACGTAGCCGCCGAATCGTGGCTTGCGTAGGTCACGAAGGCGCGCGGAGATGCCAGCTTCCGAGCCCATCGCGCAATAGGCAATTTCCTTTAGAGTGTGCCACTTGCCATCTGCCATCATCGCGCGCACGCGGGCAAGCTGAGACGTGAGGCGAGCGCCATCTAACTCCTCAGAGTATGTTGAGCCGTCGAAGTCTGTGCGCGTCATTTCTTATCCTTGTCCGTGAGTCCCCTCACGGAGACGTAGACACCAAAAATGAAACCGGCGAGGGCAGCTGCAATAATCCAGCCCGTGCAATCCAGTCCACTCACGGTTTCACCTTCCCCTCAGCCGCGTCGATGGCCTGCTGGCGCACGGTGCGATACCATTCAGCACAGTGGAGAGCGTAGTTATGTAACTCGCAGGCCAGCTTCGCCGCGTCTACGGCGCTCAGTTCCTTATCGCCCCACGTTCCCATTTCTGGCAGAACTGGCTCTGGCGCATCACGTAGGGCTTGGAGCAGGGTGGGAGCGGCGCGTTCAAGTTGAAACTGTTTTGCTGCCCGCGCCTGTCCCTCCATCATGGCCTTCTCCCGTAACTCAAAGCGTGCCCTTACCCGCGCCGGGTCGTGGATAGCGCAGTAGTCCTTGCCGTCCCTTGTTACCTTATACGGCTTGCGACATGGATGCGTCGCTGGCCAGTGTGAGCCACGTACCGTCTTACTGCACTCGAGATGCTCGCCCATGTTTACCTCATTCCTTGGAGAGCAGTGCTGAAACGGGCTCAAGAACTAAGGCCCTGGCCGCCTCACGGTTAGGCCACACTGCTCATAACCTGGAGAGCGCGTGGTGTTTCCTGCTCCTCGCCTTGTGTCCACTTTTCAGCATCATCGGGAGCTGGGGCGACCACCGAGGAGTGTTTATGTATCGCCTTTACCCTGACACCGCACGCGCTCATAACTGCTAGCCGAGGCCAGGGTTTATTCACCCCGTTAAGCTTTGCAATCCCCTAAACGCTTACGTAACGTTGAACGTAAACATTGCGGGTGCTAGCACACCCCGGCACACTGAGAAGCCGCTTGCGGGCACCACCGAGCTTCTCCGCGATGGCGACGTTGTCCCGCTGAGCGGCTCATAAAAGTAAGAAGGGGCCAAACAGTTGCCCGCCTGACCCCTTTCCCCGGTGATGTTAGGTGGGACGCAAGACGCG
>Ga0209580_10000120_pt1 | contig 58054 bp, 47 predicted proteins | sample Coa_R1_5_FD_187153 | JGI IMG/M metagenome (GOLD analysis project Ga0209580, IMG submission 187153) | Surface soil microbial communities from Centralia Pennsylvania, which are recovering from an underground coalmine fire - Coalmine... | ecosystem: Environmental > Terrestrial > Soil >... | reverse complement strand
CGCACCAAGGCTACCGGTTGCAGGGGCGCACGCCAGCGTCGGTGTTCGCCGCTCGGAAGGCCAGTTGAATGATGACGACGCTCTTGGTTGGAGTGCAAAAGTGTCAACACCTCGTCCACACTGGACATTCTAGGCTATAGTGTATTTGAGGGGGGGTGAAAATGGGTGATGAAACGACTAGGGATGGCTGGGGTTGGTGCTCTCACGCCGAGCCAGGAGTCCTAAAGGCAAAAGTGAGGCTCACTTCCTCAGCTTTACCGGCTTGGGCGGATTGCGTGTCGACAAAGTCTTGAACCCCCGACGTTCCCCGCGACGCTCCGTAAGTCGATTCTTCCGCCGACCCATTTCGGTCTGGTTGCTTGCGATGCTGCCCCTCAATTTCGCGGTTCCGGCAGTGCGGTTTCGCGGTATTCGGGGGGTTATCCATTCGCTGGATCCCCTCTGATGGTGTTCCCAAGGGCGAAAAGGCCCGGCTAATCGGCTGGAGATGAATGTAGTAGAGCATGTGATACGCTTCGCCAAAATGGATTGGCATGATCGCCGCGTCTGGTCCACAAATCGTCAGGACAGCTTGAAGCCATCGGCCGCGAGGTTCCTCGCGGCTGTTTGCTATTCCCTGGCGGCCGGACAGGATGTAGAGACTTGATCTGCATCGAGCTCGCATTATAGCGATCTCGAGGAGATGGTGCGCCAAGTGCAGAACGCCGTCGCGTTGTCCCGCAGGCAGGCTTCCCGCCGCGAAGATGCGCGCCCCGGACGCTCCACGCCAGCCCGTCGCTCCGGATGTCGCGGGCAGATTGAGATGTGCCGTCACCGGGAGTAGCATCACCACGACGAGGCGCTTCGGCCGGGCTCCCCTTTCACCTTGGGCGAATGGTGGTTCACCGGAGTGCCGCCGGTGTGATCACGACGGAGGCGGTCATATTCCAGCGGAACCTCGGATCTTGCCGTTCGGGTGTGATCGTCACCTTGTAGACGATATCGCCCTGTCTGCTCTCGCCGAAGCCCTGAATCCGTGCGACTTGGCCGGCCACTTGGAGCCCCGGGATGCCATCAAACGTGATGGTGACCGCATCGCCCTCGCGCACCCGTGCGATGCTGAGATCGCTCAGGTCCGTTGTCTCGAGCACCCACGCGGAGAGATCGGCCAGGCGCACAATCGGCGCCCCGGCGGTCACGAACTCATGTAACGTGGGGACAATCGCCGTCACCACGCCGGCGAAGGGAGCGCGAAGTTCCGTCTGGGCCAGCGTTTCGCGCGCCTGCCGCAGGCGCGCTCGCGCAGCGACGACATCGGCGGCCGCGGCGTCGAGCGTTTCCGGGCGCACTCCAGCCTGAAGCAGCGCCAGTTGGGCGTTCGCGTGCCGGACGGCCGCTGCAGCGGCATCGATTTCCTCCCGGCGCGGCCCAGCGAGAACGACACGAAGCTGTTGGCTCGCCGCGCTGGCCTGCGCCTCCGCGGCCTGGAGCTGCGCACGCGCGGCCTTGGCGCCCGCATCAGTGGAAAGGTATCGACTGCGGGCCTGTTCCACCGTTTGTTGCGCGACGGCGCCGACCCCAAAAAGGTGCTCCGTCCGGCGCAGATCCGCCTGCGCGAGCTCAAGATCGGCGTCGGCTTGACGTACCGCTTCCTCCGCCGCCCGAACCTGAGCTTGCGCCTGCCCAACCATCATCCGCGCTTGCTCCCGCTCCTCCGGTCGGGCGCCCGTCGTTAGCTGACGGTACCGAGCCGTGGCGGCGTCCAGCGTGCCCTTGGCGGCCTCGATCTCCTGGGTGCGAGCTCCTGAGCGCAGTTCGGCCAACCTGGCTTCGGCGCCGTGGAGCGCTGCTTCGGCCTGATTGACCGCCGCGGTCGCCTGGCGGGCGGTATCCAGCGTGGCCAGCAACTGGCCCGGCCGAACGCTGGTCCCCTCGGCCACCAAGACCTCGGCCAGCGCTCCGCCAGCCGGAAGGCTGAGCGAGACATAGCGTTCCGGCACAACCCGTGCCTCCGCGATGACCTGCCCGCCCACCGTCACCGCCGGCAACGCGGGTGGCTCCGGACGTCGAGATCCGGTCCCGCGGAGGTAGAGCAAGGAGGCCCCGACCAAAAGCGCGATCACCGCCGCCCCAACCATCCACCGCTTCACGACCCACCTCCCGGGACCGCCCCGCCCCGTGGGGACCCACGTGCGATTGACTACTCATAGGCCAGCACATCGCGCACCGGAAGCCGCGAGGCGTTCCAGGCCGGAAGAACGCTTGCCAATGCGGCAATCACGATCACGAGCCCGAGCCAGATCAGCACGCCGCCAAACGAGAACGTGTACGAGAGGGGGGTACGGAGAAGTGCCATCCCGAGCGCATGGCTCAAGCCGGCGCTCAACGGCACGGAGAGGACCGCAGCGACGACCCAACTCATCACGCCGATGGCCACGCCCTCGACGACGACGATGCCCTGCACCGCCGCGTTTCCCGCGCCGATCGCCCGCATCACGCCGATCTCCCGGGTGCGCTCCAGTACGTTGATGCTCATCGTCCCCGCCAGGCCGAGCCCGCCGACGAGCGCAAGCAGCACGGCCATAACCATCAACAGCGCCACGATGACGTCAAAGATCGCCTGGACCTGAGCCTGGTGCTCGGCCATCGGGAAGGCGGAACGAATCCGCAGTCCGAGGCTTTCGAAGTACGTGTTCAGCGCCGCGGTGACCGCAGACTGAAAGACGCCGTCATGCCGCTGCGTCACCAGCATCATCCAGTCCGCCTGATTCCCGCCGCCCAGCAGGGTGCCAAACGAGGCGAAGTTGACGTAGACGCTCGGCTCGTCTCGCGTCAGCAGCGTCCTCACCAGCCCGACGACCCGAAACGTGCGCTTGCGGTCGCCCACTTTGAGCACAAGGTCGCCTCCGACGCGGAGGTCGCGTTCCTCCTCCAGGACGTCGGTGGTCACCACGACCGCGTTCTCGTCGTTCGGGAGCAACCATCGCCCCTTGATTATCTGCGGATGGAACAGCGCGGTCGCAGACGGCGGCGCGTAGATGAAGTAGTTGCTGCTCTCTGTGCCGTCGGGGCGCACGCGACGGGTGCTGAGGATGCGCCACGTTTCCATCCCCACGACGCCCGGCAGGCGCTGCGCTTCGTGCTGTAGGCGGTCCACGCGGTACGACCGCTCGAGCAGCACCCACACGTCGCCGCTCCACTGTCCGAAGACGGCATTTACCGTCCGCACCGTCGACGCGCGGACGGTGACCACACTCATGAAAATCGCGCCCGCCAGGGTGAGCGTCGCCAAGGTCAGGATGAGCCGGCCCTTCCGCCGTACGGTGTTGCGCAGCGAGAGCGCCATGGGGCGGGAAAGCCAGGGGATCCGTGTCATCCCCTGTCCCAGCCAGGACCGGCTGGATTCACGCTCGCCCAGTCCATACGAATCGATGGCCCGGTGCACGCTGATCCGGCTGCCGGAGAGCACGGGAAAGACGGCGGCGGCCACTGGGATTAGTAATCCCGCGGCCGTTTCAAGCAACAGGGTCTGCGGCGGGACCGTGTAGTCACGGATGCCGAAGTTGAGGAAGCGGGCGTTGAAGTCGCTGAGCACTCTTGCCCCGAGCGCGCCGAGCGGCACCCCGACCACGAGTCCGAGCACGCCATACGCGGCGACCGTCGTCAGGTACATCGCCATGATCTGGGAGCCGCGCGCCCCGATGGCCTTCATCACCCCGATCTGCCGAATCTGCTTCGTGAGCAACGAGGAGATCGTGTTCACCACGAGGAAGCCGCTGAGGAGCAGCGACAGCCCGCCGAGAGCCCCCAGGATCAGGATCAACGCCCGCAGCGGGTCGTCCAGCCAGTGCTTTCCCGCCTGAATGTAGACGCGGAACACCGTACGGCCGGTTTTCTCGACCTTGTCCTGGACCCGCTGCGTGACCCCCGCGACGTTGGCCTTGTCCCGCAGGTCGCCCGAGGCGACCACGTACAGTTCGTTGTACCCCGGCGGCTCGCGTAGCCACTCCGCCGTCTCCACGGTAACATAGCCGTAGGCGATGCCGGTGAATGGGGTCGCGAACTGGTTGATGTCGTGGACGACACCGGCGAGGCGAAGCCGCCGCTCTTTCCCATCTCGGAGCCGCACTGTCACCCAGTCCCCCACCCGCACCCCGAGAGACGGCAGCGACGACCGCTCGATCAGAAACTGCCGACGCGGCGGAGGCCACACTCCCCGATCCAGCGTGATCTTGTTGATCCGGACGTCAGAATAGTCGGCGAGCGCGGCGAGCTGGAGTTCGCGCCATGCATCGGCACCGATTCGAACTCGGACGCTGAAGCTGTGCCGCCCTTCGGCGTCCTTGACTCCGCGGGTCTGGCGGACGGCATCGACCAAATCGTCGTCGAAGGGGTCGTTCGTATAGATCGTCGCGCTGCTCGGACGTGACGCCTCGTAGTCGGCCGCGAGCCCTCGGCTGAGGATCACGCGCGTCGCCGTAATCATGCCGACGGCAAACACACCGACCGCAATGGAGAGCACGACCAACGCAGTTCGCGTTTTGTTCCCCCACAGATCGCGAACGACTTTACGCCACCGAGGGCTCATCTTACCCTCTCCGCCCGGTCCTGGACCGTGTCCTCGTGGACGATCGCCGCGCGGGGCGGGGCCGCCATTTGATTGACCTGGCCGACGATCTTGCCATCCACGACCAGGACTGACCGGCTCGACCGACTGGCAAGGTCGGGATCGTGGGTGACCATGACGATCGTTTTGCCCTGCCGGACGAGCCCTTGGAACAACCGATAGACCACTTCAGCCGTTTGGGAATCCAGGTTCCCGGTCGGCTCGTCCGCGACGATGAGGGGAGGGTCGTTCGCGAGCGCCCTCGCGATCGCCACGCGCTGCTGTTCCCCGCCGGATACCGCCGACGGGAGCTTGTGGGCGTGCTGGGCCATGTCCACTTGCGCCAGGAGCGCCATCGCGCGTTCTTGACGCTCCCCCGGAGCGTACATTCCGGCGAAGTCCATCGGCAGCATGATGTTCTCCAGCAATGAGAGCGTCGGAAGCAACTGGAAGAACTGGAACACGATCCCAATCGCCCGGCCCCGCCATTCCGCGAGCTGCCCTTCGGTCATCCGATACACCGGCGTCCCGTCCACATACACCTCTCCCGAAGTGGGCCGGTCGATGCCGGTGATCATGTTGAGAAGCGTGGTCTTGCCGCTTCCGGACTTTCCGATCACGCCGACGAACTCCCCGTGATCGATCTGTAGATCCACCTCTTTGAGCGCGGTGAACGCTCCGGCGGTACCGGTGTAAGTCTTCACCACATGTCGTAGGTCGATCAGGGGGCGGTGTCCGCCGTTCGCGGGCTGAGATGAGCCAGTCGAACGGGTTGGTTGCCGCCATTGCAGCCCCAACATGCCTGTACCTCCCTCAGCCGGCGCCAGCGGACTCCAGGCGGGGCGCCCCTCTCCGCCCCGTCGTGGTGTCGTACCCAGTTTCATCCTTAGGCCGGTGACAACTTCGACTGGTGCGGGACAGGCGTCCCGGCCTCCACGGCGTTCCGCGAACGGGGAACGGTCAAGGCCACGAATCGGACCTCCGCCACCGCGAAAGCTTCGCCGCTCCAAAGAGGCTCGGCCACGCGATGCATCCCTCCCCCGTTCACTCCTCATGGTACGTGTTGCGCGCGGGCGTGCCCATCCGGCCGAGACCTGATTGGGGCATCGAGAGGTCGCCGCGCGGCTGACGCGTGAACTGCGGGGGGGGGGCGGAGGTCGCGTTGATCAGCGTCGGAGACATGCCGACGATCGCGCGCGGCGGGCCGGGCGGGGGCGCCGTGGATTTCGCCGCGCTCGAACAAACGTTCCAGGAAGGCAGGTCAGGCGATCGTCGACGAGGAGAGGAAGGTGCTCCTGGCAGCGAGACCCCTCGGTGGACTTCCCCAGGGGACTTACGAGTTCGACTTCAACATTCCGGGAGATAGTGAGGCCGCATGGTTGGTCGGAGTGTCGCGAAATCGGGAAGGTGACCCGTCCCGGCATCGCGAGGGAGGCCAGGATCTAATGAGCCTCGTATAATATGGTGACAATTTGATCAAAAAGAAAGCCCGGTATGTCTGAGGAACGCCCATGCGAGCGTACCGGAGCAGCGGACACGACGCATCCCGCGCCGGAGGGCCGATGCGACGTCGGCGAGGTTGTCGGAACAGCGGTTCGCCAACTCGGAACCCTTGATGTTCCCCCGCAGCGGTCCGGCCGGATTCAGGTTTGGGGCGTATCCCGGCAGCCACTCGACCCGCAGCCAGTGTTGCTGCGCGTGCAGCCAGTCGCGGACCAGGACGCGTTTGTGCGTCGGCAACTGGTCCCAGATCAGGATGACGCGCCGGCCGCAGACGTCGCGGGCCAGCGCCTCAGGACGGCGAGTACACGGTGGCACAGGGGCATGGGCCCGCTGAACCGGGGTCATACTTTGGGAGCCCCGAAGAAATACTTGCCAGTAACGAAGGCATATCGAGCTCATTCCCTCCTGATCCCCAATACGGTAACGTACTCTTCCCTAGTCTCTGACTCATGGGTTCGGTTGGACCAATCGGCATCGTCGTTACTCCTTCTGGTTTAGGATCTATTCGTTAGTAGGCCCTCGGCATCCGCTGTGTTGATTCTCGCTGAAAAGGGACCCACCCCCGAGGGTGGTGCGTCCTACGATTCGAGCGAGTCCGAGTCGTCCCCTGGCGGTGCCCTGGGGTTCCACCCGCCTCTCGGCGCTGCGCATCTCCGAAGACCAAGCCTGTCAGCGCCCCGTAGAGCGATTCCGCGGCGGGGGGGAACCATCTACGCCCCTCCTTGTTTCGGCGGGCGCTTGTCCTTGGTCCGATAGCTCGGCCCGTTGATCACATTGGGACTCCTCCCGTATCAACGGCTACCCCGAACAACAGAATTGTCATTGGCAATTCAATCGGGTCTCGACCCGATTGGCTGCAAACTTGTCGGAAGTCATCCTAGGGATTGATGGAGTTTGCGATGTTGCGGAGCGGAGGCGATGGCAACCGCGGGCAGAGAGAAGGTTGTTACGAAAGGTCGTCTACCCAGGACGATGCCCCCATCAAATCAGGGCTACGCTAGATGCCGACCAACGCGTTCCAGGATCGAAAATCAGCCTGAGCAAGCCAGGTGCCCCCAGTGCGGGGCCGAATTGAACCTCGTCCCCGGTGGCGAAGCCTACTGTCGAGAATGTAGGTGGGAGGGAGATGGGTAGCTGATTCTGTCCGAGCGTGGTCATTGTCATTGCCGGAAGCGGGAGACCGTCTCATTCAGACGCCCAAGGAGCTTGAGGCTATCATTCAGGCCCCCACGATTTCGCCCCCACGCGAAGGATCTGGATTGTGGAGAGTCTGGAGGACGACGCGCGGCGGGTGTGGGAGGCGGGGTGAGGATCGTACACATGCACCGTGGATCAGGCGATGGCTCACAGGAGCGGCGCGATGCGATCAAGATCGGTAGGCATCCCCGGCCCCAACTTGGTTCTATGCACTCCGTAGAAAGAATCAGAGGCCGCGTACTGGACTGCCAGGCCGCCCGGGTCTACCTTTGAGGGAAACACTCAAGCGTCACTTTCAGACAAAGGTACTCCTCCTTACACCGGACAATTGCGAGCACCTGTTGTCCTCCTGCACGGAACTAACGGATGGGCTGCTGCGAGCCTGTCCGAACCTGCGGATTCTCGCGACGAGCCGCGAGACACTAGGGATCGCGGGTGAGTTGACCTGGACTTGCCCCGGTTTGGTGGACACCTTATCGTTAGAGGGGCCTGAGCCCCAGAGGGGAGTCCACAGTGCCAAAGTCGCGCCCGCCATATCCGCGGCAGTTCCGTGAGGAAGCCGTTCGTCTGGCTCGGGAGTCAGGTAAGTCGCGTGCCCGGATCGCGAAAGATTTGGAATCTCGGAGCAGTCTCTCTACACGTGGATGAAGCAAGACGAGTTGGATAGCGGGAAGCGGTCCGATGGGCTGACGACGGAGGAGCACGCTGAGGTCCGTCGCTTGCGGCGCGAAGTCCGGATCTTACGCGAAGAACGCGAGATCCTCCGAAAAGCCGCGGCCTTCTTTGCCAAGGAAACGAACTCGACCCCGTAGCGGGGTTCATGTTCATGCAACAGGAGAAGGCCACGCACCACATTGCCACGCTGTGCCGCGTGCTGGGTGTTTCCCCCAGCGGGTACTACGCGTGGTGCGCGCGACCGCTATCGGCGCGAGCGCAGGCGGATCGGGTTCTGCTCGCTCAGATTCGGGCTATGCACGAGCGGAGCCGGGGAACATACGGAGTGCCGCGGATCCACGCGGAGCTGCGTGCGCAGGGCGTGCGGTGTGGGCGGAAGCGGGTCGCGCGGTTGATGCGCGACGCCGACCTGGCTGGCGCCCAGCGACGGCGGTACCGGGGTACGACGCGGCAGAATCCCGACGCCGTGGCAGCCCCTGACCTCGTGCAGCGCGATTTTACGGCCTGCGGGCCTGATCAGTTGTGGGTTGCGGACGTGACCTACGTCGTGACGGGCGAGGGCTGGCTTTACTTGGCGACAGTGCTGGATGCCTGGAGCCGCCGCATCGTGGGCTGGGCGATGGGTGACACGCTCCGAACCGACCTCGTTGTGGACGCGCTCAACATGGCGGTATGGAACCGACGTCCGACGATCGGGGTGGTGCATCACTCCGATCGCGGCGCGCAGTACACGAGCCTGACGTTCAGCCGGCGGTGCCGGGAGGCGGGGATCGCGCCTTCGATGGGCGCCGTCGGCGACGCCTACGACAACGCCCTCGCCGAGGCATTCTTCGCGACGCTCGAAACGGAGCTCTTAATGCGGCACACGTTCGCGACACGCAAGGCAGCCCGGCTCGCGCTCTTCGATTACATCGAGGCCTTTTACAACTCGCATCGGCGACACTCTGCGCTCGGCTATCTTTCACCCGCAGCGTTCGAGCGGCGGTGGTGGCGGCAGTCCGAAGTCGTCCGAGGACACACTTACAAGGAAGCGGTCAGTGAAGCAGCCGGCTAGAATCGCTCAGGATCGATTTCACGAGACCGGGGGGGCATCCAGATACCCCGGCGAACAGACGACGCGGCGATTCGCGGCCGCGGGAAGAGGAACAAGGACCATAAGGAGGTGGTAGACACTCTAGGGATTGACTCTCCACCAAACCGGGCAACCTCAACCTACTCCGTCCCCCAAGGGATTATCGGTGGAGCAGATTGCGCTACGGTTGGGCGATCGGTTTCGCCTTCTCGCGGACGGCAGTCGGACCGCTTTGCCTCGACATCAAACGCTGCAGGCTACGATGGACTGGAGTTACGGTCTCCTCACAGAGCCCGAGCGAGTCTTGTTGTGCCGCGTATCGGTGTTTGCGTGCGGGTTCACGCTTGAAGCGGCTGAAGGAGTTTGTTGTGGAGACGCTGTGGCCGAATCCGAGATTCTCAACCTGCAACTGCGTTCTTGTAGACAGGTCACTGGTGGTCGCAAGAGACCCGAGTGGGGAGTCGCGGTACCGGTTACTTGAAACGGTGCGCCAGTACGCCCGGCAGCGATTGGAGGATGCCGGAGGGGCCGACGAGATGCGACGGCGGCATCTGAGTTGGTAGCTTGGGCTGGCAGAGCAAGCAGACGGGAAACGCGGAGGGCCCGAGCAGCAGGTGTGGTTGGACCGGTTGGAGGCCGAACACGACAATCTGCGCGCTGCGCTAGAGTGGAGTAAGAGGGATCCAAATCACGCGGGGAAGATGCTTCGGCTGGCAACCGCGCTACTCTGGTTCTGGCAATTTCATGGCCACTGGAGCGAAGGACGCCCTTCGATACGCTTCGTTTCTGTGGGTCCAGCAGGGTGACTATGCGCTGGGATGGTCCCCGGATTGCGGCACCTGTCGACGCCGTGGGTCGGGGTTTGGGAGCGAATCAACATCTTGGGATTCCTGCTATGGGTGCTGGCCGTCGCTCTCTTGCGCGTCCAAGGCACTACGGCTTTCGAGAGGTCGTGGCCTCGAGGTCGTCGAGACCTTCGCAGCGCGGGACCTTCGTCGGGGGGCTCATGAGGAGGTGGCGGAGGCAAGGCATCTGGCGCGACTGGAGTTCCCACTGCACCGACGGGACGCGCTGGGTGACACCGGCGTGAATAGGCCGAGCGCTAGGCAGAGAATCAGGAACCGATGAGCCATCCGGAGCAGCAGCTCTGAGCGGTGTCAGCCGCGCGCGACAGAAGGGAGGAAATCATGTCCGTCGCCGCATCAGACCGTGTGATCGTTGAAGGACACGTCAGCCCCGGTTTTGAGGTCGTCCGCGAGGTGTTTGCCGAGAACTTCGCTCAGAGGCGCGAACTGGGCGGTGCCTGCTGCGCCTATCATCGCGGCGACAAAGTGGTCGACCTGTGGGGCGGTGTTCGGAACAAGCGGACGGGCGAGCGGTGGGAGCAGGACACCATGGTTCTCGTCTGGTCCGCCACCAAGGGGCTCGCCGCGATGACGCTGGCCCTCGCCCATTCCCGCGCCTTGCTCGACTACGAGGCGCCGGTCTGCAGGTACTGGCCGGAATTCGTCCAGCTGGGGAAGGAGAAGATCACTGTCCGCCAACTCCTCGGTCACCAGGCCGGATTGTTCGCCTTTGATGAGCCCGTTGATCGGAGCGTGGTCGCCGATTTGGATCGCCTGGCGGTCGTGCTCGCTCGTCAGAAGCCCGCGTGGGAGCCTGGGACGCGGCAAGCGTATCATGCCCTCACCCTCGGGTTCTACGAAGGCGAGCTCCTGCGGCGCGTGGATCCTCAACATCGCAGCTTGGGACAGTTCTTTCAGGACGAGATCGCGTCCCCGCTCGGGCTGGACGTCTACATCCGTCTACCGGGGTGGATCCCGAACTCCAGGCTGGCCTCGCTCGCACCACCGAGCCCGATTGAGATGTTGCTCGGCTTCCCGCTTCGCCTCACGCTGGACTCGATGAATCGTCGCTCGAACATCTACCGGGCGCTCATCACGAACCCGGGCGCCGTGATCGTCCAGGACGAGCAACGCGTGTACGCGCGCAACTTCGAAGTGCCCTCCGGCGGCGGCGTAGGCACCGCGCGCGCAATCGCGCAAGCCTACAGCGTCTTTGCCACGGGAGGACGAGAGCTGGGGTTGCGCTCGGAGACCCTCGACCTGTTGGCGGCGCCGGCGGTCCCCCCGACGCGCGGTTTTTACGACGAGTGCCTGAAGGGCGACGGAGTGCAGTTCTCGCTTGGCTTCATGAAGCCCAGCCCGGTATGGCCGTTCGGCAACGTGGGCTCGTTCGGTTCACCTGGATCCGGCGGTTCTCTTGGCTTTGCCGATCCGATCGCCGGCGTCGGCTACGCCTACGTAACGAGCCAGATGGGGACGCGACTGACCGGGGACCCGCGCGATGTGGCGCTCAGAGAGGCGCTCTACTCCACGCTCCAGGTGTGCCCGTGAGCGTGTCGAGATTCCCAAGGCACTCTCAGGCGCCCGCAATCGCCAAGCGGTTTGCGGAAGTTGCCGTTTTCCTTGTCGTCATAGCGGCAAGCCTCTTCATCGCGTCGGGGCGACTGGACTGGACGATGGCCTGGGCGCTTGTAGGACTGTACCTGGTGGCGATCATTGTCAACGCCGTCGTGCTCATTCGCGCGAACCCAGACCTGATTGCCGAGCGTGCCGGGATCGGACCTGGGGCGAAAGCGTGGGACAAAGTGCTCGGCCCGTTGGCCGGATTCTTGGGCCCCTTAGCGACGTGGATCGTCGCAGGCCTGGACATGCGCCTTCAATGGTCCCCTCACATCTCGGTTGCGACCGAGTCTGTTGCGCTCGTTATCGCAGCCCTCGGGCTGGCGTCCTTGAGTTGGGCGGTGTTCTCGAATAGATTCTTTTCGAGTGTGGCGCGCATTCAACGCGAACTGGGACATACGGTCGTGTCTTCCGGACCTTACCAATACATCCGACATCCTGGGTACGCGGGGATGATCATCTTAGCACTGTCGACGCCGTTTCTCCTGGGATCGCTGTGGGCGCTGATTCCCGGAACCATCACCGCAGGGCTCACCGGTGCGCGCACAGTGCTCGAAGACAAGATGCTGCGCGAGGAACTGGAGGGCTACACGGCCTATGCTCAGCGTGTGCGCTATCGTCTTCTACCAAGAGTGTGGTAACGAAGCAGGATGACACGATGCTCTCGCCGAGTCATTGTGACGATAGACACGTCAACAATTTCTCCTTTCTCTTTTCGGCTTGATCCAGTGCTTTCATGCCCGCAGATCCTTGAGGAACTGCGCTCGACCTCAAGAAGAGGAGGCAATGAGGTGAGATGAACGCAGCAATCAGGTGGGCTGTCATGGCGCTGCTGGTGATTCATGGGCTCATCCATCTGATGGGCTTCATGAAGGAGTGGAAGCTCGCGGAACTCAAGCAGCTCACCGACCAAACGCTCGTGCCCCTCTCCGAACCGATGTCGCGTATGCTGCGTCCCGGCCGTGGCTTTAATTTCGGCATGAATCCAGGGATTCCCACTAGATAGCATGGACGAGCCGGCGACCTGCGTAATTGGACGTGGGTTGCTCCTCCCAAGAGAGGAACCTATCCACATACGGAGGTGCCGGCTCATGAACCAGTCTAGCATGGTGGTCGGGCTCGATGTCCATAAGGAGAAGATTACGGCCGCGGTACTGCCGCCTCGAGCAACACGCCCTACGGAGGTGCTGACGATCGAGAATCACCCGAAAGCGATTGTGCGCTTGGTCAAGCGCCTGGCCAATCGGGGCCCCTCCATCTTTGTCTATGAAGCCGGCCCGTGCGGCTACGAGGTGCAGCGGCAGATTACTCAGATCGGGCATACGGCCGCGGTGATTGCCCCAGCGTTGGTGCCTCGCCGTCCTGGCGATCGTGTCAAAACGAATCGGCGCGACGCAGAAAAGCTGGTGCGCGTGTACCGCGCCGGGGAACTGACGGAGATTCGCGTGCCGACGCGAGCGGAAGAGGCGGCCCGCGACTTGGTCTGTGTCCGGGAAGATGCGCTGAAAGATCGTCTGCGTGCCCGGCATCGCTTGAGCAAGTTTCTCTTGCGTCAGGGCCGAGCCCACCACGAGACGAAGGGCTGGGGTGCCGTGCATCGCGCCTGGCTGCGTGCGCAGCGGTTTGCGGCGCCGCTTCTGCAATCGACCTTTGAGGCCTACCTGCACGCGCTGGAGGACGCTGAAGGTCGCCTGGAGACGCTTGACCAGCAAGTGCTGGCCCTCTCGCAGACCGCGTGCGACCGGGTGCCGGTCCAATACCTCCGCTGTCTCAAAGGCATCGACACCTTGGGCGCCACAGCACGGGCGCGAATGCACGTCGCGGCCCCATCACGAAAGCCGGGAATGCGCATCTGCGTCGCATTTGGGTCGAGGCCGCGTGGAGCTACCGCCACCGCAACACGACCAGCCCCGAGCTCCGGAAGCGGCGCCAAGGTGTTCCGCCCGAAGTCCTCCGGATCGCCCGGCGGGCACAAGATCGGTTGCACCGCAAGTTCTGGCGTCTTCTGAGTCGGAGTAAGCTGAGCCAAGTCACCGCGGTCGCCGTGGCGCGGGAACTGGCGGGGTTTGTGTGGGCGATTGCTAAACAGTGCCCGCACCGGATGCCGGCGTAGGCAGGAGGGGACCTTGGTGGAGCGTTCTGGGCCTGGAGGCGAGGCAGCGGCACGAAGCATCCTCGTCGACATTATGTGGCGCCCAGGCGGACGTCTGTGCTGATCCACGTCCCTAGATGGAGGCAGCTCCCGACGAATCACAATCGTGACCCGAAGAGGAGCATCGACCATGACATGAAAGACCCGACCGTCTTGACAGGCTCGTCCATATCAGTGTCTCGGTGCCGCAAGGCGGCGTTGGGGAAGCCGCGCTAGGCCCCCGATGCAGGCCCGGTCGACGCTGTTCACGCTCTACGGCGACTACGTCCGCCACTATGGGAACACGATTTGGGTGGGCAGCATGATCGCCCTGCTGGCCGAACTGGGATTCACCTCATCGGCGGTGCGCGCGGCCGTCTCGCGCATGACCCGGCAGGGCTGGCTTGTGCCGATCAGGTACGGACGGGCCAGCTACTACTCGCTCTCCGAGCGGGGGCGCGAGCGGATCGACGAAGCGGCGCAGCGGATCTTCAAGCTGCATCCGGAACCCTGGGACGGACGCTGGCGGATCCTGGTCGTCGCCGCCCCCGGGCGGGACCGGGAGGGGCGGGAGCGCCTCCGCCGTGAGCTGACCTGGATGGGGTTTGCTCCGCTCTCCCGGGGCATCTACCTCACCCCCAACGATCTGCTCGACCGGACCGTGGCCCTGGAGGAGCGGTACGGGTTGAGCGGCGGGGTCGAGACGTTCACGGCGAGCCACGACGGGCCGACCGCCGATGACCGGCTGGCCACGCGTTACTGGGACCTGCCTGCGATCGATGCCGCGTACGGGGGATTCGTGGCGGAGTGGCAGCCGCGCCTCGACCGGTATCGGAGCGCGGGCTCGGGGGAGTCCGGCGGACCGCCCGCGGGGGATCCGCCATCCGATGCCACCTGCTTCGCGGAGAAGACTCGGCTCGTGCACGCGTTTCGGAAGTTCCTGTTCATCGACCCCGGGCTCCCGCAGGAGCTCTTGCCCGAGCGGTGGAGCGGGGGCGAGGCGCGGCGCACCTTTTCCACCTACTATCATCTGCTCAACGAGGGCGCCCTTCGGTTCTTCGAGGGGCACTACCGGCCCGCGCCGGGGCACGAGGGGGACCTCCCCGGGGGCCGCCAGACCGCCCGTCGCGACCCGTTCCGTCCGCCCCTGTCGACGGCGTAGGGTCGGTGCGGGGTTCCGCGGCCGGGAACCGACCGGGGGAGGCGTTTGGCACTCAGCGGGAGCGGGTGCGGTTGTTTGACAGCGCGCTCGGGGCGCCGATATAATGAAGCGCGGCTTTCACAGGCTTTTTTTATGTCTTCCCGCTCTCCCGCCCAGGCATGAGCGGGACCTACTGGAGGGGATCGTCTAAGTGAGACTCAGTCATCCGGTTCGGCTTCTCGGGGTCATCCTGATCGCGGTGGCGGCGTTTCTGATCACGTTCGAGCCGGTGGTGTTCCCCGGGGGACCGACCAATCCGACGTTTCAGGCCCCGCAGTTGCACCTCAACTTGGGATTGGATCTCCGCGGCGGGAGCCACATCGTGCTGCAGGCGAAGCCGACCGCCCAGACCCCGATCACCAACGACGCGATGGACGCGGTGCTCCGCGTGATCCGCAACCGCATCGACCAGTTGGGCGTGGCCGAGCCGGCGATCACGCGCCAGGGGAGGGATCGGATCGTCGCGGAGTTGCCGGGGATCGAGAACCCGCAGCGGGCGATCGAGTTGATCGGCAAGACCGCGCTCCTCGAGTTTGTCGACACGGCCACGACCTCGCTGCCCGCGGGGACCGGGTGGACGGACAACGAGACGGCGGTGGACCCGGCCACCAAGCGGATCTACAAGGTCACGAAGAAAGTGCTGATCACCGGCGCGGACCTCGTCACGGCGCAGGAGCAATTCGATCAGTTCGGCGCGCCGATCGTCGGCTTCACCCTGAAGAGCTCCGCCGCGAAGCAGTTTGAGGATTACACCACCAAGAATATCGGGAAGTATCTGACGATTGTGCTCGACAATCGCGTGATCAGCTCGCCGGTGATCAACAGCGCGATCCCCGGCGGGCGGGGGATCATCCAGGGCGGATTCACTCTGGAGTCGGCGCGAGACCTGGCGGTCCTCCTGCGCGCCGGCGCGCTCCCGGTGCCGGTCGAGGTGGTCGAGAACCGAACGGTCGGCCCGCTCTTGGGGCGTGACTCGATCGACCTGAGCATGCGCGCCGGCTACATCGCGGTCGTGATGGTGGCCCTCTTCATGGCGCTGTACTACCGGTTCCCCGGGTTGCTGGCGGATCTGGCGCTCGGCGTCTACACCCTCATCCTGTTCGCGCTGCTGACGTTGATCGGGGCCACACTCACCCTGCCGGGGATCGCCGGGTTTATCCTCTCGCTCGGGGTGGCGGTGGACGCCAACGTGATCATCTTCGAGAAGGTGAAGGAGGAGTTGCGGGGAGGGAAGACCCTTCGCGCCGCGATCGGCACGGGCTGGAGCCGGGCCATCGTCACCATTTTCGATTCGAATACCACCACGCTGATCGGAGCGGCGGTGCTGCTCTGGCTCGGCACGGGGCCGGTCCGCGGGTTCGCCGTTACCTTGATGTTGGGGATCCTGACCAGCATCTTCACCGCCATCGTCGTCACCCGGGTTTTCGTCGATCTCGCGCTCGACTCGTCGGCGGCGAAGTGGATCGAGAACATCGCCACCACGGGCCGGCGGCGGGAGACGGCGCCGGCGGCGGGAGGCTAGGCGATGGCGACGTCGGGCACCTTCAACCTGATCGGCCGGCGGCGGTGGTGGTACGCGCTGTCGCTGGCGGTGATCATCCCCGGTCTGGTCGCGCTGTACGTCCATCACGTCAACGACCATCACGCGCTGAACTGGGGGGTTGACTTCACCGGGGGCAACTCGCTCGAATTGCGGATCACGCAGCCGTTCGCCGTCGGGGACATCCGGAGCATCATGAACGGGTTTCAGCTCGGGGACGCGATCATCCAGCGGTCCGGCGACAACCAAGTGATCATCCGCACCCGCCCGCTCTCGCCGCAGCAGACCACCGCCGTGATCGAGGCGGTGACCGCCAAGTTCCCCAGCGCGAAGATGCTGCGCGTGGACACGGTCGGCCCCGAGATCGGCGCCGAACTCCGCAACGTCGCGATTTTCGGTGTGGCGATTGGATTGATCCTGCAGGTGGTGTTCATTTCCATCCGCTTCCACTCCGTTCGGTTCGCCATCGCGGCGGACATCGCGCTGCTTCACGATCTCCTGGTGGTGGTCGGCGCGTTCGCGCTGACCCAGCGGGAGGTCAACGCCAGCTTCCTCGCGGTGCTGCTCACCGTCGCCGGGTATTCGATCAACGACACGATCGTCATCTTCGACCGGATCCGCGAGAACCTGGCGATGCGGACCCGCGAGCCCTTCGAGCACTTGGTGAACCGCAGCGTGTTGGAAGCCATCGTCCGGTCCATCAACACCGCGATGACCGCGGTGCTGGCGATCGGGGCGGTCTACATCTTTGGGGGCGAGACGATCCGCGACGTCGCCTTCGGGCTGGTGGTGAGCATCATCACCGGGGGGTATTCGTCGATCTTCAACGCGAGCCCGATCCTGGTGGACTGGCGCAACTGGACCGAACGGCGGCGGGGAGCGAGGGGGGCCGAGGCCCGAACCGCGCGCGCCTCCGATCGGACCTCCGGCCTCGGCGCCGCTCAGGTCACCACCGAGGACGGCGAGGCGGTGGCTCCCGCCCCATCGGGCACCGGGTCGGGGGCGCCCGGACAGGGCGCCTCGCGGCGGCGCAAGGGCAGCCGGCGGCGACGGTAGACGGGACCGATGGGCCGGACGTTGCTCTTCCTGGTCATCCTGCTGGTGGTGGTCACGGTCTTCGCGTTGAGCAACCTCAGCACGGTCACGGTCAACTTCTGGCAGGTCACGGTCTACAGCGGTCCGCTGGCCCTGGTCATCGTTGGGGCCGGGGTGATCGGGGCGCTGCTGACCTATCTGGGGTCGTTGGGACATCACTTCCGCCTGGCGCGGCAGATCCGCACCCTGGAAGGCCGCGTCCGCGCGCACGAACCCCTTGACCCTCATCCCTCCGCGTCGTCGCTCGTCACCGCACCCCCGCCTTCGAATCCGCTGGAGGAGACCCGCAGACTGCCCTGACCCGCTCCGCGCTCCGCCGCCCTGCCGGTTCCCACGGGCGATATAATGATGCCAGGATGGCGGTGGAGAGCTGGATCGTAGAGCCGAAGGACGCGGAGGCGGCCGCGCTTGCGGCCGCGCTGGATCTCCATCCCCTGGCTGCGGCGATGCTGCGCCGGCGGGGGGTGACGACCGTCGAAGCGGCCAGGCGGTTTCTCCATCCCAGCTTGGACGATCTGTCCGATCCCCTGGCGCTCCCGGAGATGCCCGGCGCGGTTGAGCGGGTGGCGCTCGCGCTGGCGGCGGGCCAGTCCATCGCCGTTCACGGTGACTACGACGTCGACGGCATCTCCGCCACGGCGATCCTCGTGCGCGGGCTGCGGGCGCTCGGCGGCGACCCGGGATGGTATCTCCCGCATCGGTTCCAGGACGGCTACGGGCTTGGGCTGCGGGCGGTCGAGGCCCTTGCGGCCCGGGGCGCGCAGGTGCTGATCGCGGCGGACTGCGGGATCACCGCGACGGAGTCGGTGGGACGGGCGCGGGCGTTGGGATGCGACGTCCTGGTCCTTGACCACCATGTCCCCACAGCCGAGCGGCCGGAGGCGACGATCGTGGCACCGCCGCGGGGGTCCGGCACCGCTCCCTTCTGTGCCGCGGGGTTGGCGTTTGCGTTCATCCTGGCGCTCGGGCGGCATCTGGGCGCCGCCTCGCCGCTCCAGCCGGGCCTGGTCTCGCTTGCCGCCCTCGGGACGATCGCCGACGTCGTTCCCCTGCTCGATGACAACCGTCGGTTGGCCGCCGCGGGACTGGCGGAGATGCGGGCGGCACCGCTGGCCGGGATCCGCGCCCTGGCCAGCGTGGCGGGGATCGCCGATGTGGATGCGTGGCACGTGGGATGGCAGTTGGGCCCGCGCCTCAACGCGCCGGGACGGCTCGGCGATCCATCGCCGGCCCTGCGGCTGCTGCTGACCGACGACCCGCAAGAGGCACGTACCCTCGCCGATCTCCTCGACGCCACCAACCGCGAGCGGCAGGCCGTGCTCGGGCGGGTTCTCGCCGAGGCCCTCGTTCAGGCCGAGGAGGACGCCGGGGCGCCGGCGTTCGTGGTGGCGGGCGACGGGTGGCACCCGGGGGTCGTCGGACTCGTCGCCGGTCGCCTGGCGGAGCGCTACCGCCGCCCCGTGGTGGCGATCGCGCTCGATCGGGACGCCGGCCGCGGGTCCGCACGCAGCGTGGAGGGCTTCGACCTGACCGAGGCGCTCGGGGCGTGCGGGCCACACCTGCTCGCCTTTGGCGGCCACGCCATGGCGGCCGGCCTGTCGGTGACGCGGGAGGCGGTGCCGGAGTTTCGACGGGCCTTCCAAGCGCGGGCCGCCGCAGGCGCCGCGGCATGGACGATCCTCCCGCGGCTCCGCATCGACGCGGAGGTGAGGTTGTCCGAGGTCACCCCATCGTTGGTGGATGCGCTGGAACGTCTCGGGCCTTTTGGGTCGGGAAACCCCGAGCCGCTGCTGGCGTCGCGCGGGGTCCGGGCGGTCAACCGCCGGCTCGTCGGCGGCGGGCAGCACCTCAGGATGGACGTGACGGACGGAGATGCGCTCGTGGAGGCGATCGGGTTCGCGATGGCGGCGCGCGGCGAACTGCTCTTGTTCACCGAGGCTCCCATCGACCTTGCCTTTGTTCCGGAGCGGGACCGGCTGGTCCCCGGCCGGATCCGGCTCCGCGTGCAGGCCCTCGACGTGCCGGGAATGGATCCGGAATCGATCTTGACCGACACCGGAGCCCTGCTCGACCGCCTCTTCCAGCACGCCGCGGAGTACCTCGATGAGACTCGAGGCGACGGGGTCGAGGAGGCGGCGGCGCTCTACACCAAAGTCGTCGGCGTGACCTTCGACGGACGGCAGGAGGCGATCGCCGCCCTGCGCCCCGGTGACCCGTTGCAGTTGGTCAGGGAGCCGGGGAACGAGCACGACCCGCACGCCGTCCGCGTGCTGGCCCCCGATGGCCGGCAGTTGGGATACCTGCGGGCGCCGCTGGCCGGTCGTCTGTCGCCGTCCATCGACGCCGGGGCGCGATATCGAGCCACCGTTCTGACCGTGACCGGCGGCGGGGACCGGTCGCTCGGCGTCAATATCTTTCTCGAACGCGACGACCCCGACCTCGGATCCGCGGGGTGGGATGTCCGGGGGCGGCCTTCGGCGCGGGCGATCCAAGAGCGGCTCCCCGCTTCCCTGAACGGCGGGCGGCCGCTGCCGGCACCACACCGCGAGGCGCTGGCGGCGATCGCGGCCGGGAGGTCGGTCGTGCTCGCGCTCCCGCCGGGCCGGGGCTGGGCGACCGCACTCGCCGGCGCGGCGGCGTTGACCGCCCAGGACGGGCGCTGCGCGCTCCTGATCGCGCCGCTCCGCCGGCAGGTGCGCCACCGGACCGACCAGATGACCGCGCGTCTGGGCGCCATGGGATTTCGGGTGTTGTCCGTCCACGGATTCCAGGACTTCCGCGAGCGCGAACGGGTCGCGGCGGCGCTTCGGGCCGGCGGGGTGGACGTGCTTGTGGCGAGTGCCGAGGCCGTGACCGGCGGGTGGGTGGGGGGCCACGCCGAGCGGGTCTCCGCGGTCCTGATGGACGGGGTGGCGGCGGAGACGGGGGCGGTCGCGGAAATGTTCGGTGGGCGGCCCGTGCTGGCGGTGACCGCGCCCGCTCCGCGCGACACGCTGGCTCGCCTCTATCCGGGCGCGGAAGTGATTTCCGATCCGGCCCTCAGAGCGGCCCTGCGGGTGGTCGATCGCCGCAACACCCCCGGGGCCCTCGGCGTGATGGAGGAAGCCCTTAGCCGAGACGAGAAGACTCTCATTTATGCCGGCGGGAGGGCAGAGTGCGTGCGTCTGGCGCGGCACCTGCGCGAGCGCGCTCGCGATCGATCCTCGAAAGTCGGGTACCTGCACGGTGGACTTCCCGCGCGCGTTCGCCAGATTGTGGCGCATGCTTTCCAGGAGAGCCGGTTGGGAATCCTGGTGGCCACGTCGGCGCTCGATGAAGAAATGCTCCCCGCGGACGTGCGCCAGGTGATGATCGCCGCGCTTCCCCCGGACCGGGCGCGATTCTCGGAGGCGCTTGGCTCGATGGGGTTCGAGACGCGCCCGCTCGCGCTGACGGTGCTTTTCGGCACGAACGAGATTGACGCGAGGCGCCGCGAGTTGGCCGCCCGCGCCCCGGACCGGGAGATCCTGGCCGCGATCTACCGGGTGCTGCGAGGGTGGCGCGGTGACGCACCGCTCGCTTGGCCGGATGACGCGACGTGGGCGGCGCTCAGCGGTGCGCTGCCGCACCTGACCCCAGCGACGGTCGACGCGGCGGCGGTGATCTTCGAGGAGGCGGGGCTCGCGACCCGGGAGATGGTGGACGCGCGACTCGAGATGCAGCTGCTCGATGTGGGTCGGCGAGATCTCGGGGCGTCGCTGCGCTTCCGGGAGGGGATGCGCGAGCGCGAGGCGTTCGACGCATTCGCGCGCTGGGCGGTTCGCGCGACGGGGTTCGAGTTGCTCCAGGTCGCCGCCGGGGCGGCTGGCGCAGGCTAGTGGGCGGCGGTTGCGGGTTGGCGACGTGGACCGGGCGAGGCCCGGCCGCCCCTCGAACAAGCGGCCCGGGGGCGCCGGGACGGCGGCGATGAAGCGATTTCATCTCACCCGGGGCAGCACCGAGGAGAACCTTCCCCCCGATGCCGTTCAGCTGTTGGCCCGTGTCAAACAGCTGACGCCGCACGCCGATCTGGAGCTGATCCGGCGGGCCTACCTGTTCGCGCAGGAGGCCCACGCCGACCAAACCCGTGCCTCCGGTGAGCCGTACGTCAACCACAGTGTCGCCGTCGCGTCGCTCCTCGCCGACCTTCGCCTGGACGCGGTAACGATCGCGGCGGCCCTCCTGCACGACGTTCCCGAGGACACCGCGCACACGATCGAGGCGATCCGCGACAAATTCGGCCCGGAGGTCGCGGGGCTGGTGGACGGGGTGACCAAACTCGGCCGGATCGAGTGGAAGAGCCGGGAAGAGCGCCAGGCGGAGAACCTCCGCAAGATGTTCCTGGCGATGGCTAACGACATCCGGATCATCCTGATCAAGCTGGCCGACCGCGTCCACAACCTGCGCACGATCGAGTATCTCCCGGAGTGGAAGCAGAAGCGCACGGCGAACGAGACCTTGGAGATCTACGCGCCGTTGACCGAACGGCTCGGCATCGGGAGCATCAAGCGCGAGTTGGAGGACCGGGCGTTCGCGGTCCTGCAGCCGGAGGCCTACCGGGAGATCGCCGGCGAACTCGAGCGCGCCAGCCAGGAGAAGGTGGTGGTGCTGGCCAGCGTGGTGGAGACGCTCCACCGCGAGTTGAACCGCGCGGGAATCCGCGTGGACCAGAGCCGCATCACCGGACGCCCGAAGCATGTCTACAGCATCTACCAAAAGATGCAGCGGCCGAAATATCAAGGGCAAGGGGTGGGCCGGATCTACGATCGGCTGGCGATCCGGGTGGTGGTCAACGATGTCCGGGAGTGCTACGAGACCCTCGGCGTCGTGCACTCGCTGTGGACGCCGATCCCCGGCGAGGTGGACGACTACATCGCCGCCCCCAAGACCAGCGGGTACCAATCCTTGCACACCGCGGTGATCTGCGAGGGCCAGCCGCTGGAGATTCAGATCCGGACGGCGGAGATGCACCACGCCGGCGAGAACGGGATCGCCGCGCACTGGCGGTACAAGGAGGGCGGCAAGAAGGCCGATCCCGGATTCGAGCAGAAGCTTTCGTGGCTCCGACAGTTGCTGGAGTGGCACCAGGACCTTCAGGATCCCCGCGAGTTCGTCCACTCGGTCAAGATCGACCTGTTTCAGAACGAGGTGTTCGTCTTTACGCCAAAAGGCGACGTCATCGACCTCCCCGCGGGGGCGACCCCTATCGACTTCGCCTTTCGCATTCACACCGATGTCGGCTACCACACCGTGGGCGCGAAGGCGAACGGACGCTTGGTCCCGCTGAGCCACCGGCTGCAGTCCGGGGACATCGTGGAGATCTCCACCAACAAGAGCAGCGCCGGCCCGAGCCGAGACTGGCTGGCGTTCGTCCAGACCAGCAACGCCCGCACGAAGATCCGCCAGTGGTTCAAGCGGGAGCGACACGACGAAAACATTCTGCGCGGCAAGGATCTCCTGGAGAAGGAACTGCGCCGGTTCGGGAGCGTCGCCGCCCTTCGGCCGGAACGGCTCCGCGAGGCCGCCGCCGAGTTCGGGCTCCCCGACGAGGAGGAGCTTTTGGCCGCGGTGGGCAACGGCGATGTCTCGCTCCTGCAGGTGGTGCAGGCCCTGCGCGGCGAGCGGCCCGTCGTGGAGGAGGCGCCGGCGCTCCCCACGGCCGCGTCGCCGCCGTCCCAGACCGCGCACGGGATTCGGGTGCGGGGGGTCGACAACGTCTTGATGCGGTTTGGGCGGTGTTGCAGCCCCTTGCCGGGGGATCGCGTGCTCGGGTACATCACGCGCGGTCGCGGGGTGAGCATTCACCGGGCGGACTGCCCGAACATCCAGTTCCTGCGGGGGCAGCCGGAGCGGTTGGTCGAGGTGGAGTGGGAGGCCTCACCGGACGGCACCTACCAGGTGGAGGTCGAGATCGAAGCGCTCGACCGGGTCGGCCTGCTCAAGGACATCCTGGCTGCGGTGACCGAGACGAAGACGAACGTGGTCTCGGTGAACGCCCGAGTCCGGAAGGACAAGGTGGGCATCGTCAACCTCGTCGTGGACATCGGGAATGTCACGCAACTCACCGCGGTGATGCAGCGCATCGGCCGGGTGCCGGAAGTCTACAACGTCGAGCGCGTCGTGCCGCACTAGCGGTCGTGCGCACGGGGTCCCCGCACGCGGGCGACCGGGGGGCGATCCCCCGGAGGACCGCGGGGCGATTCAGGGTGGAGGAGGCGGCGATGATCGAGACGGCAGCTCGGGTAGAGGTGTTCACGGAATCGGTGATTCGGGAGATGACCCGGCTCGCCATGGAGCACGGCGGAATCAACCTCGCCCAGGGATTCCCGGATTTCCCGGCACCGAAGGAACTCCTCGACGCGGCGGCCCGGGCGCTCGCGCAGGGCTACAATCAATACGCGATCACCTGGGGAGCGCCGAACTTTCGGCAGGCGATCGCCGAGAAGGTCCGTTGGTTCAACGGGATCACCGCGGATCCGGAACGCCACATCACGGTGACCTGCGGGGCGACGGAGGCGATGATGGCGACGCTCCTGGCCACGGTCAACCCCGGCGAGGAGGTGGTCGTCTTCGAGCCGTTCTACGAGAACTACGGCCCGGACACCAAACTGTCGGGCGCGGTGCCGCGGTTCGTTCAACTGCGGCTGGAGCCGGGGTTCCCGTTTGACCCGGCACAACTCCGGGACGCGATCACTCCCCGCACCAAGGCGATCATCATCAACACCCCGCACAACCCCACCGGGAAAGTCTTCAGCCGGGCCGAGCTGGAGATCATCGCCGAGCTCTGCCGGACACATAACCTGTTGGCGATCACCGATGAGGTGTACGAGCACATCCGCTACGACGGGCAGCCGCATCTCAGCGTGGCGACCCTCCCGGGGATGGCCGAGCGCACCGTCATCGTGAACAGCATGTCGAAGAGTTACAGCGTCACCGGGTGGCGCGTGGGGTGGACGATCGCTCCCGGCCCGATCGCGGACGTGATCCGGAAGGTGCACGACTTCCTCACCGTTGGGGCGGCGGCCCCGCTGCAGGAGGCCGGGGTCACCGCGCTGCGGCTGCCGCGGGAGTACTACGACAACCTGTCGGTGATGTATCAGCGCAAGCGCGACACGCTCCTGGGGATCCTCCAAGACGCCGGGTTCCGGTGCCTCGTGCCCTCGGGGGCCTACTACATCATCTGCGACATCACGCCGTTTGGGTTCGACGACGACTACCAATTTACGATGCACCTGATCAAGGAGGTGGGGGTGGCCCCCGTGCCGGGGTCCTCCTTCTTCCACGATCCCGCACTGGGGCGGCACTACGTCCGCTTCGCGTTCCCGAAGCGCGAGGAGACCTTCGATGAGGTTCGATCCCGGCTGCGGCGCCTGCGCCCCCGCGCCCGGATCACCGCCGTGCCGGCGGGGCAGCCCGCCGCCGAGCCGGCCCGGGCGCCGCGTCCGGAATCGGGGCGCAAGGGGCGGTCGGGCCGGTGACCCAGGTGGTCCCGGAACCTTCCCCGGCGCGCGGCGGGGCGATCGCCGAGGAGGCCCCGTCGTGGGGGGCCTATCGGGATGAGTTCCCGATCTTTCGCGAGGCCACGTACCTCAATTCGTGCTCGCTCGGCGCGCTCGGGATGAGGGTGCGGCACGCCGTCGAGCGGTGCCTCGACCTCTGGGCGTCGATGGGCGCCTCCGCCTGGTACGGACCCTGGTGGAAGGAGCTGGACGACCTGCGCGGCTCGGTCGCCCGCCTCATCGGCGCCGGGGCGGAAGACGTGGCGTTGTTCCCGTCAATTACGGGAGCGGTATCGGCGGTGGCGAGTTGTTTCGACTATCGCACGCGCCCGCGGGTCGTGGTCGCGGACATCGATTTCCCCACCGTCCCCTATCAGTGGCTGGCCAAACACGCCGCCGGGGTGGAGGTGACTTTCGTCCACAGCCCGGACGGCCTTACGGTGCCGCTGGAGCGCTTCGAGCGCGCGATCGACGAGCGGACGCAGCTGGTGGCCACCTCGCACGTCTATTTTCAGAGCGGGGCAATCCAGGACGTGGCCGCCCTGGCGCGAATGGCGCACCGCCACGGCGCCCTCCTGCTGGTCGACGCCTATCAGTCGATCGGTCAACTGCCGTTCGACGTGCGCGCCGCCGGGGTGGACTTTCTCGTGACGGGCGGGCTGAAGTGGCTCCTTGGGGGTCCGGGGATCGCGTACCTTTATGCACGCCGCGACCTGCAGGCGTCGCTGCGCCCCGGCGTGGTGGGGTGGTTTGCCCACCGCGATCAGTTCGCGTTCGATATCACCCACTTTGCGTACGCGGATGGGGCCCGCCGGCTTGAAGGGGGCACCCCCGCGATCGCGGCCGTCCACGCCGGCCGGGCGGGGCTGGAGTACGTCCACGAAGTATCCCCGACCCGACTGCGCGCGCGCCAGATGGAATTGACCGCGGCCCTGGTCGAAGCGGTGCGGGGCATCGGGCTGGAGCCGCGCCTGGTTGGCGATGTCGCCGCGCACGCTGGCATCATCACCGTCCCCGTCCCCGATCCTCCCGCGACGGTCGCGGCGCTGGCGCGGGAGCACATCATCGTCGATCAGCGGCCCGGAGTCGTGCGCCTATCGCCGTACTTCTACAACACCGTCGAGGACATCGAACGGACCGCGGCCGCGCTGCGGCGGCACGCGCGCTAAGCCCGGCCGATGCGAGCTCTCCTGCAGCGGGTGCGCCGCGCCGACGTGCGCGTGCGCGGCACCTCTCCCACCGAAGCGGCGGACGATCCCGGGGAGCTGGTCGGTCAGATCGGGCCCGGGCTGGTGGTGCTGCTCGGGGTGGGGGTGGAGGATACCCTCGAGGCGGCACGGCATCTCGCGCGGCGGGTGGCACACCTCCGCATCTTTGAGGACGAGGCCGGCCGACTCAACCGGTCGGCGCTCGAGGTTGGCGGGGAGATCCTCAGCATCTCCCAGTTTACCTTGTACGCCGATACGAGCGGCGGCCGGCGGCCGGGCTTCTCGAGAGCCGCCCCACCGGAGACCGCGGAGCCGCTGTACCTCGAGTTCAACCGCGCGCTTGAGGCAACGGGCCTGCGCGTCGTGCCGGGCCGGTTTCGGACCCACATGACCGTGGCGATTCACAACGACGGACCGGTCACCCTCATGCTGGACAGCCGGGAGCGATGAAGCCGCGCACGGAGGTTTTGGAACTCGCCGCCTGCGGGGCCGCCGCGGGCGCGGTGGGGGCGTGGGGGTTGGCCGCCGCGGCCCGCGTCGGGTGGCTTCGGGTGCTGCTGGACCTGTTCCCGCGGGCGAGCTGGGACGCGGTGACCTGGGGGATGATCCCGGCCGTGCTCCTCGCGCCGCTGATCCTCCAGGGGATGGTCGTCGCCGCGCTCGGTGCGGCGCGCCCGATCCCCGCGGGGCGTGGGGTTGCCGGCAGCGTCGGGGGAACGCTGCTCTTCGTGTTCACCGCCGGGGCGGTGTTTGCGGGAGCGGAGCGATACCTGCCGGCCTCGGTGATTGGAAAGCTGGCGCGGGCGCTTCCGCCGTCGACGATGCTGCTCGGCGGGCTGCTGGTGCTCGCGGGGTGGCTCCTCGCCGCCGGCCGTGCGCTGGGGAGCCTGTGGCTGCGCCGCGCGGCGGTGCCGCTCGCCATTTTGGCGGGGGCCGCGGCGTGGATGCGCGCCCGTGGATGGGTGCTGGCCGCGGCGAACGTTCTGGATCGTGCCGAGGCGGTGGTCTTCTTCACCGCGGTGGTGGTGGGTGGCACGCTCGGATCGGTCTGGGCCACACGCCGGGACGCGCGGGATTTGACAGCGCCGAAGAACGGCCGGTACAATGTGCGCAACCTGCCCGACTCGATCGAGCCGGGCGACAGCGGGGAAGGGCGGTCCCGTCGACGGTGAGCAGGTAGTCCTCACCGCGAACGGGTTTTTTGTCGGGATTTCCACAGGAGGAGACCCAGGATGGTCGTGAAGGCGCCGCGGGGGATGCAGGACATCTTGCCCGCAGACGTTGGCCGGTGGCGTCGTGTCGAGGCCGGGATGCGAGATCTTGCTCGCCGGTACGGCTACCGCGAGATCCGGACGCCCGTTGTCGAGCACGCCGAGGTGTTCCAGCGCGGGATCGGCAGCGGGACCGACATTGTGGACAAGGAGATGTACACGTTCCTCGACCGGGGCGGGCGGACCCTGGCCCTCCGCGCGGAGGGCACCGCGCCGGTGATGCGGGCGTTTCTTGAGCACAACCTCGGCGCCGCCGGGTTGCCCGTTAAGGTCTACTACATCTGCCCGATCTTCCGCTACGATCGGCCGCAGGCGGGGCGGTACCGGCAGCACACGCAGTTCGGCGCTGAGGTGCTCGGGAGTTCCGACCCCGCCGCGGACGCGGAAGTGTTGAGCCTCGGCGTGCGCCTGGTGGAGTCGTTTGGGGTGGCGGACGTCGAGGTCCATCTCAACAGCGTCGGAGACGCCGTGTGTCGGCCCCATTACGTCCAGGTGCTGAGGGACTACTTTCGCCCGCACCTCGCCGAGATGTGCGAGGATTGTCAGCGGCGCTTCGAAACCAATCCGCTGCGCCTCCTGGATTGCAAGCGGGACGAGCAGATCGTCCGCGGCGCTCCGCCGATCCTCTCGTACCTCTGCAACGACTGCCGGGTTCACTTTGAGGGGGTGCAGGCGCACCTGGGAGCGATCGGGATCCGCTACGCGCTCGATGCGCGCATCGTTCGAGGGCTCGACTACTACACCCGGACCGCGGCCGAGGTCTACTCGGGCAGGCTGGGGGCGCAGAGTGCCGTCTTCGGGGGCGGGCGGTACGACGGGCTTGCCGAACAGCTCGGCGGGCCGCCCACCCCGGGCGTCGGGTTCGGGTTGGGGGTCGAACGACTGCTGCTCGCGCTCGACGAGGAACGGGGCCTCCCCGCGGAGCCACCCCCGGTGGACGCCTACATCGCCACGGCCGGCGCGGAGACGGCGCGCGCGCTCGCGCTGGCGGATCGGCTCCGTGCGAGCGGCCTCGCCGTGGACACCGATGTGATGGCGCGCGGGCTGCGGGCCCAGATGAAACAGGCGGACCGTCTGGAGGCGACCTTCGCCGTGGTGCTGGGGGAGGAGGAGCTCCGGCGGGGGGTGGCTGGCGTCCGCGAGATGGGAACGGGGGCCCAAGACGAGGTCGCGCTGGAGGCGCTGTCCGAGGTGCTGGCGGCGCGGGTGCGGGCCCGGGTGGTCGGAAAGGGATCCGGATGAGTCACGAGCTCGGCGACTGGCGGCGGACCCACACCAACGGCGGTCTCCGCCGGGCCGATGTGGGCCGGCTGGTCACGCTGATGGGATGGGTGCAGACCCGGCGCGACCTCGGCGGGCTGATCTTTATCGACCTCCGCGATCGCGAGGGGATCACGCAGGTCGTCTGCAACCCCCAGGAGGCCCCGGAGGCCGCCGCGGTGGCCGCCCAGGTCCGCAGCGAGTACGTGCTCGCCGTGCGGGGGATCGTGGGCGACCGCCCCGCCGGGACCGCCAACCCCAAACTCGCCACCGGTGAGGTGGAGGTGCGGGTCCGCGATCTCCGCGTGCTCAACATGGCGGAGACGCCGCCCTTTCCGATCGCCGACGCGGTCGGGGTCGACGAATCCGTCCGCCTAAAGTACCGGTACCTCGATCTGCGGCGGCCGGCGATGTACCGGCATCTGGCGCTCCGCCACCGCCTGGCAAAGGCCGTGCGCGATCATCTCAGCGCGGAGGGATTCCTGGAGATCGAGACGCCGATGCTGATCAAGAGCACCCCGGAGGGGGCGCGGGATTTTCTCGTGCCCAGCCGCCTGCACCCGGGCAAATTTTACGTGCTCCCCCAATCCCCGCAAATCTTCAAGCAGCTGCTGATGGTCGCCGGGGTGGAGCGGTACTTTCAGATCGTGCGGTGCTTCCGCGACGAAGACGGCCGCGCCGACCGCCAGCCGGAGTTCACCCAGATCGACATCGAGATGTCGTTTGTCGGGGTCGATGATGTGATCCAACTCGCCGAGGCGGTGGTTGCGGCGGCGGTGCGGGACGCGGTCGACGTCGATGTCCGGCACCCGTTTCCCCGGATGACCTACGCCGAGGCGATGGATCGATACGGGAGCGACAAGCCGGACGTTCGATTCGGCATGGAGATCGTCGATTGCTCCGATCTCTTCCGCCACAGCGAATTTCAGGTCTTCGCCAGGGCGGTCGGCGCAGGCGGGGCGGTCCGGGGGATCCGCGTGCCGGGAGCGGCCGGCTACAGCCGGCGGGAAGTACAGCAATTGGAAGAGGTGGCGAAGGGCGCCGGCGCGCCGGGGCTCGTTCCCGTCCACCTGGATGGGGAAGGGGCCCGGGGGCCGGTGGCACGTTTCCTCGACCCGTCACAGTTGGCGGCGCTCCGCGAACGGCTGGCGGCGACGCCCGGGGATCTCCTGCTGCTCGTGGCCGACGCTCCCCGCCAGGCGAGCCTGGCCTTGGGGCGGCTGCGGCTCGAGCTCGGCCGGCGGTTGGGGCTCTTGACCGACCGACTGGCGTTTGTGTGGGTGGTGGAGTTCCCGTTGCTGGAGCACGGGCAGGACGCCGACCGTTTGGTCGCGGTGCACCACCCGTTCACGGCGCCGCTGGACGAGGATCTGCCGCTGCTGGACCGCGATCCGCTCCGTGCGCGGGCCAAAGCCTACGATCTGGTGCTGAACGGGGTGGAGCTCGGCGGGGGAAGCATTCGGATCCACCGACAGGAACTCCAGGCCCGGCTGTTTCAAGTCCTGGGGATTTCCGACGCGGCGGCGCGGGAGCGCTTCGGGTTTCTGCTGGATGCGTTTCAGTATGGAGCGCCCCCGCACGGCGGGATCGCGGTGGGGCTCGATCGGATCGTGATGCTGCTCGCCGGCCAGGAAACGATCCGCGAGGTGATCGCCTTCCCCAAGACCCAGAGCGCGGCGGATCTGATGACCGGGGCGCCGTCACCGGTCGAGGTGGAGGCGCTGGACGAGGCGCACATCCGGTTGAAGATGCCCCCGGCGTGATGCTATCATCGAAGCGGCTCCGGCGGTGCGCGCGAGCCTTGTAGCTCCGATCCAACAGGTCCACATTGGGAGCCCGGACTCCGGACGGGGACGGCACAGCCCCGGTTGGCTCTGCGGCCGCGGAGGCCGACAGAGGGGGATAGCCGGAACCACTCGGGAGGGCACCCACTTGATGCCTCGGGTTCGGGAGCTGCGGGCCGCGGCACCGCGGGAGCCCGAATGGTTCACCGCGGCCGCTCCACCCCGACCCAAAGTCCTTCATCCCAACGGTGCCGGATCCTGAGCCGCACGCGGCGGCCGCGCTCTACCCGCGTCGGCACGATCCAGTGCAGCAGCTCGTCCCCCCGGGTCCCGAGCCGCGGCAGAATCCGTCCGTCCGACACCTCCTCGTAGCTGTACAGCCGGACCGCGTTCGCGACCCCCGTGGCCAGCGGGGTCAGCGAGACCGTGCGATTGACCGGGTCGATCTTCCTCTGGAAGTCCGTGACGCAGGCGAGGACCGGCAGCGACATTTCCGCGGTGGCCCACGGCTCGCCGAACGAGGAGGCGGTGGACCCGGGGGCAACCTGCGTGGGGAGTCCGGAACGGTGGCCCATCCGGACGAGCTGCACGATGTGATGCGCGCGCGCCGGGATCACCGCCGCCCGCGGGGATCGGCGGAGCACCCTGGCGAGCGCGGCGACCATCGGCCACGCGGTCAGCCATGACGACCACATCTCACAGACGATCACCTCCGGCGGGTCCGCCGGCAGGCGGCCACGGAGCACGCTTCGCGGCAGCGGTACGAAGTTCGGGAACGTCCTGCGGAGACGCTTCAGGTACGGGTAGATGGTGCGGTCGATCTCAAACCCGTAGACGCGCCGCGCGCCGGCGGCGAGGGCATAATACGACATCGGGCCGATGCCCGCGCCAAGATCGTAAACGGTTCGACCGGGGACCGTGCGGGCGATCGCCGTCCGGTACGCGGCGTTGCGGTCGAAGTCGTTGAGCATGTCCCAATGGAATCCCACATCCGGCGGCATCGGTCGGGCCCCCTCATGACGTTCCACCCCTAGTTCACACCCGATCCGAGTCTATACCTCTTCGGGCGTCCCCGGCGGTCCCGGGGAGAGATAGTCTCTCTCAGGCGGTCAAGCCGCAAGGGAGGCATGATCTTCTCCCCGAAAGTGGCACCTCTTGCCATGTCTTATTCGACAGCCACTTTGACATAAAAGGGAGGCGGGACCGCGCATCGAAACAAAGGCTAGCGCGGTGCCCGTGCGCGCATGGAAAGGTCCGCCGGTGCCGATCGGTCCCCTCCCGAACCCCGCGTCTCCCCAGGCTCAGGCGACCTGGAACCTGTTCGTCTTCGTGCTGGCGCTTGGAGGCGCCGTGTTCTTGCTCATCGCCGGGCTGATCGTCGTGGCGGTCGTCCGGTTTCGCGACCGCCCGGGGCGTGCGGAACCGCGACAGGGTCCCGCGTCGCCGAGGGCGGAGATCGCCTGGGTCGTCGGCGCCGGCATCCTGCTCCTCGCGATCTTCGTGGCGACGGTCATCACGATGCGGATCGTCGATCCGCCGGCCGGACGGCGCATCCCGGATCTCGTGGTCACCGGGCACCAGTGGTGGTGGGAGGTGAGCTACCCCGGTCAGGGGATCGTGACCGCGAACGAGATCCACATCCCGACCGATCGGGCGGTGCTCGTCCACCTCATCTCGGCCGACGTCATCCACGATTTTTGGATCCCGCAACTCGCGCGCAAAATGGACCTCACCCCGGGCTATCCCACCGACATCTGGCTCCAGGCCGATAGGCCCGGCGTGTACCTGGGCGCCTGCGCCGAGTTTTGCGGCGCCCAGCACGCCTGGATGCGAATTCGGGTGATCGCCGAACCGGCCGCGGCGTTCGCGGCTTGGGTGCAGCAGCAGCGCCAACCCCCGCCGCCCCCGCCGGGTCCGGAGGCGGCCGTGGGCGTGCAGCTCTACCAAGAAGACACCTGCGGCCGCTGCCACGGGACCGGGATCGGCCCCGATCTCAGCCACGTCGCCAGCCGCCAGACGCTGGCCGCGGGGCTGCTGGAAAACACCCCCGCCGACCTGGCCCGGTGGCTCGCCGATCCGCAGTCGGTCAAGTCCGGGAGCCTGATGCCCAATTTCCACCTCAGCGCCGCCGACGTGCGGGCGCTGGTCGCCTACCTGGAGACCCTGAGATGAGCGAAGGCTCCGCGGCCTTTGCGGGCGCGGTTTCTCCTCCCGCGGCGGCGGAGGGCGCGGGGCTCTACCGGTGGATCGCCTCCCTCGATCACAAGCAGATCGGCATCATGTATTTGATCAGCACGTTCGTGTTCTTCGTCGTCGGCGGCATCGAAGCGCTCTTGATTCGCACCCAGCTCGCCGTCCCCAACAACACGATGCTCGGCCCGCAGGCGTACAATCAACTCTTCACCATGCACGGGACCACGATGATCTTCCTCGTGGTGATGCCGATGCTGATCGGGCTGGCGACGTATCTCGTCCCGCTCCAGATCGGCGCGCGCGACATCGCCTACCCGCGCATGAACGCGCTGAGCCTCTGGCTGCTGGTGTTCGGCGGGCTGCTGCTCTACTACAGTTTCCTGGCGGGAGGGGCTCCCGACGCCGGGTGGTTCAGCTACGCACCGCTCAGCGAGAAACCCTACGCGACGACGACGGGGGTGGACTACTGGGCGCTGGGGTTGCTGGCGACCGGCATCGGCACCGTTGCCGCCTCGATCAACCTCATCGTCACGATCCTGACGCTCCGCGCCCCCGGCATGTCCATGACCCGGCTGCCGCTGTTCACATGGATGGTGCTCGTCAACTCCATCCTGATCCTGTGCGCCCTGCCGGTGCTGAACGCGTCGCTCGTGATGCTCCTGATCGATCGGCTGCTCAACGCACACTTCTTCGCCCCCCAAACGGGAGGATCGGCGGTCCTCTGGCAGCACTACTTTTGGGCGTTCGGCCACCCCGAGGTCTACATCATGGTCCTCCCCGCCTTCGGGATCATTTCCGAAGTCATCCCCGTCTTCTCGCGCAAGTCCATCTACGGCTACGAGTTCGTGGCCGCCTCGACCGCGGCGATCGCGTTTCTCAGCCTGACGGTGTGGGCGCACCACATGTTCGCGGTGGGACTGGGGCGGTCGGCCGACCTCTTTTTCGCCGTGGCCAGCATGCTGATCGCGATCCCGACGGGGATCAAAGTGCTGAACTGGTGCGCGACGATGTGGGGCGGGGCGATTCGGTTGACGACCGCGATGTTGTTTGCACTGGCCTTCCTCGCCATGTTCACGATCGGGGGGATCACCGGCGTGAGCTTCACCGCCGTGCCGATCGATTGGCAGGTCGAGGACACCTACTACGTGGTGGCCCACATGCACTACGTGCTCTTTGGCGGCACCGCGTTCGCGATGTTCGCGGGAGTGTACTACTGGTTTCCGAAGATGACCGGTCGGATGCTGTGGGAGTCGTGGGGAAAGTGGCACTTCTGGCTGACGTTTGTGGGGTTCAACGTGACCTTCATGATCCAGCACCTCCTGGGGTTGATGGGGATGCCCCGGCGGGTGTTCACGTACCCCGCGCTCCCGTACTGGGGAACGTTCAACATGATCTCGACGGTCGGGGCCTATCTCCTGGCGTTCTCGGTGCTGGTGTTCCTCTGGAACGTCGCCGCCAGCCTGCGATCCGGGCGGCCCGCCGGCGAGAATCCGTGGCACGCCTGGACCTTGGAGTGGGCAACACCGTCACCGCCCCCCGAGCACAACTTCGATCTGGTGCCGCCGGTGCGGGGCCGACGTCCGTTGTGGGACCTGGAGCATCCCGACCGAGCGGCCCCGGCCCGGGGAGGCGGGTCGCAGCGAGCGGCCGGCCGCACGGCGATCCCCGCCCCCCGACTCGGGATGCTGCTCTTCATTGGGACCGAGGGCGTGTTCTTCCTGATGCTGATCCTGGCCTACGTGTACTACCACGCGGCGGCGCACACGGGCGTCGTGGCGGCGCGCGTGCTCGCGCCGGGTCGCGCCGCCGTGAACACGCTGTGCCTGATCGGGAGCAGCGTGACGCTCTACTGGGGGGGAAAGAGCCTGGAACGCCGCCGTCCCGCCGCCCTCGCCGGGTGGCTGGCCGTGACGATCGCCCTCGGCGCCTTGTTCCTGGTCGGTCAGGGGCGGGAGTGGCTCGCGCTCGTCCACGCGAACGTGACGGTGAGCCGGGACCTGTTCGGGACGACGTTCTTCACGCTGACCGGCTTTCACGGGCTGCATGTCCTCGTCGGGTTGATCCTGCTTGCCGTATTGTTCACCCTGGCGGCCGTCGGGCAGTTCCCCGGGCCGAGATCCGCGGGGGTGGAAGTGGTGACCCTCTACTGGCACTTCGTCGATGCGGTTTGGATCGTGATCTACGGCCTGATCTATCTCTGGGCGCTGGTCGGATGACCGCAACGGCGGAGGGGTGACCATGGCGGATGATCGCACCGTGCGCGGGGGGCTCCCGCAGGGCGCCCCCTCCCCGGCGCCGCCGGGGCGCGAGGGGTGGACCGCGGCGAAGCCGGAACGGCTCCCCAGCCGGACGCTGGTGCCGATCTGGGCGGCGCTGGGGATCGTCCTGCTCCTCTGGGGTGTCGTCACCGCGTACCTGGTCGCTGGCGCCGGGGCGGTCCTCCTGGGCGTGGCCGCACTCGGATGGATCGGGGAGCTGCGCCGTGAACGGTAACCGTCCCGCCTCCCCACCGGCGGAGTCGGCCGCGCCCCCGGGCCGGCGCGAGGCCCTGACCCGGGTGAGCGTGGCCCTCGGCGCGCTCGGCGCCGCGATCGTCGCCGTGCCGATCGTCGGGTTCCTGCTCGCGCCGCTGTTCGAGCGGCAGGTTCAGGTGTGGCGGCCGGTCGGCGCGGCGGACGGGTTCCGAATCGGAGAGACGGTCAAGGTCGACTTTCCCGATTCCTCGCCGCTGCCGTGGGCGGGGATCGTCGCGCAGACCGCGGCGTGGCTGCGGCGGGAGTCGGAGGACCACTTCGTCGCATTTTCGGTGCACTGCACCCACCTGGGGTGCCCGGTGCGGTGGCTTCCCGGTGCCGACCTGTTCATGTGCCCGTGTCACGGCGGCGTGTACTACAAGGACGGCACGGTCGCCGCCGGCCCCCCACCGAAGCCGCTGTCGCAGTACCCGGTGCGGGTGCGCAACGGACAGGTCGAGATCCAGACGAGCCCGATTCCGATCACGACGTGATGCGGATGGGAGTGCTGAAGCGCGCCTGGCGCGCGTTCGACGATCGGATAGGGGTGTCGGACATCCTCGGTCCCGTGCTCAAACACCCGGTGCCGCCCGACGCCCGCTGGTACTACATCTTTGGCAGCGCGACGCTCTTCGCGTTCCTCGTGCAGGTGGCGACCGGGATCGCGCTGGCGCTGGCCTACATTCCCTCGACGGCGAACGCCTACGATACGCTGCAGTTCATCACCCATCAGGCGCCGTTCGGGAGGCTTCTGCGCGGGATGCACTACTTTGGCGCCTCGGCGATGGTCCTGCTGATCGGCGTCCACATGGCGCGCACCTTTTTGATGGGGGCCTACAAGTTTCCACGAGAGGCGAACTGGCTCACGGGCGTGGTCCTGTTTGTGGTGACGATCATCATCGCGTTTACCGGTCAGCTGCTGCGGTGGGATCAGACCGCGGTGTGGTCGATTGCCGTCGCCGCCGAGCAGACGGGGCGGATCCCGCTGATCGGCCCGGCCCTGGCGCGGTTCCTGCTGGCCGGGGACACCTGGGGCGGGCAGACGCTCAGCCGGTTTTTCGCCTTCCACGTGTTCTTCATCCCGGCGGTGATCTTTGTGTTCATCGGCGTGCACCTCTGGTTGGTGCTGCGCCACGGCATCTCGGAGCCCCCCCGCGCCGGGCGGGTCCTCGATCCGCGGACGTATCGGGCCTGGTACCGGGCGTTGCTCAGCCGCGAGGGGCGGCCGTTCTGGCCGGATGCGGCGTGGCGGGACCTCCTCTTCGGGGTCGGCGTCATCGCCGCGATCGCTTTTGCGGCGGTCGTGTTGGGCCCCCCGGAACTCGGCAACCCGCCGGACCCGACGATCATCCAAGCGGACCCCCGGCCCGATTGGTACCTGCTGTGGTACTTCGGGTTGCTGGCGCTGCTCCCGCCGGCGATCGAGACCCCCGTGATGGTCCTGGCGCCGCTGGTGGCGTTGGCCGTGCTGTTGCTCGTGCCCGCCGTCTCCAACCGCGGGGAGCGCAGCCCCGCCCGCCGCCCATGGGCGATTGGATTCGTGTTCCTGACCTGCCTCATGATCGGCACCCTGTGGATTGCCGGGGCGAGGTCGCCCTGGTCCCCGGTGTTCTCCGCCGGACCGATCCCGGCGCGGATCGTCGGGACGACGGCCCAACCCGTTGCGTGGGGAGGGCGGCTGTTCTACGACAAGGGGTGCGAGTACTGCCATACGATCGCGGGGTACGGCGGCACGCGGGGGCCGGACCTCACCACGGTCGGCGATCGGCTGACGCCGGAGGAACTGACCTGGCGGATCCTCAACGGGGGGACCAATATGCCGGCGTTCGCCGGAAACCTCACCCCGGAGCAACTCGATGCGCTGATCGCGTTCCTCAAATCGCGGACCGCGCGCTGAGGAGGAAGGCGCGGAATTCCCGCCGCGGGACCGAGCGTTGTTCTTTGACGATTGTCGGAGAGTCCGCGGCCATTCCGCCGCGCCAGGAGGGAGGGGAGCCCGATGCAGCACCCGACCCGAGTACGGGAGATCCTGGGGTGGTATCGGAGCGACAACCCCGGGACGCTCGCAAACCTCGCACGACTCCTGACCCACGGCGTGTTGGGGGGGACGGGACGGCTCGTCATCCTCCCCGTGGATCAGGGGTTTGAGCACGGACCCGCCCGGAGCTTCGCCCCGAACCCTCCCGGCTACGATCCGCGCTACCATTTCGCCCTGGCGATCGAAGCCGGGTGCAACGCGTTTGCCGCTCCGCTCGGGTTCATCGAGGCCGGGGCGGCCGAGTTCGCGGGCGAGATCCCGCTGATCCTCAAGCTGAACAACCACGATCTCCTGACCGAGGAACGCGACCCCGCGCCCGCGCTGACCGCCAGCGTCCGCGACGCGCTGCGCCTCGGTTGCTGCGCCGTTGGATTTACGATCTACCCGGGATCGGCCAGGAGCCGGGCGATGTACCAGCAGCTCCGTGAGGTGGCCGAGGAGGCGAAGGCGGCGGGGCTCGCGGTCGTCGTCTGGTCGTACCCGAGGGGCTCGGGGCTCAGCCGAGAGGGAGAGACCGCCGTGGACGTGATCGCCTACGCCGCCCACATCGCCGCACAACTGGGCGCCCATCTCATCAAGGTGAAGCTGCCGACCGCCCATATCGAGGAGCCCCAGGCCCGCGCGGTCTACGCGCAGAACGCGATTCCGATCGACACCCCTGCCGACCGCGTCCGGCACGTGGTGCAGGCGACGTTCTCGGGACGACGCATCGTCATCTTCTCCGGCGGGCCACGGGAAGAGGACGAGATGATGTTCGACGAGGTGCGGGCGATCCGCGCGGGTGGGGGGTTCGGCTCGATCATCGGCCGCAACTCGTTCCAGCGCCCGCGGCCGGCGGCCCTCCGGTTCCTGCGCACGATCATGCAGATCTACGCGGGGGACGCGACGTGACGCGCGCGGCCGGAGCGGGGGGCGAGGCCGCCGGGGTCGGTCACCACACCGCGGTCAACATCGCCGGCCGAGGGGCGTCCGCGGGGTCAACACGATGGCCGCGCTCCGTGGTGGCGGACGCTCTCGCCGCCCCGGTCAGGGAGGAGTAACGGCGGGCTTCGTGACGCGCGCGACCGGGGGACGACGCTCACCCGCGACGTCCGGGACCCCGCTCCCCAAGCGCCCGCGGCGCATCCGGCCCCTCGGATCGGCCCGGCCCGAGGGCGCCGGCACGAGGGAGGTGAGGGTGTTCCTGAAGCGGGCCTACGAACGACCGTCGCGCACCGACGGCGCCCGCGTGCTCGTCGATCGCGTCTGGCCGCGGGGGGTGTCGAAGGCGACGCTCAAGATCGATGCCTGGCTGGGGGAACTGGGACCAAGCACCGGGCTGCGCAAGTGGTTCGGCCACGACCCGGCGAAATGGGCGGGGTTCCGCACGCGATACGGCAGGGAGCTGGTGGCGAAGCGCGCCCTGCTCGCGGATTTGGCGGGGCGGGCCCGGCGCGGAACGCTCACCCTCGTCTACGGAGCGCGCGACCCCGTCCACAATCAGGCCGTGGTGATCAAGGAGGTTTTGGAGAAGATGGGCCGGGGCGACGGTTGACCCCGGGGAGGAGATTCGCGATGCCCACCAACCCGCTGCTCCAACTTCAGGCGTTCGGACAGAGCGTCTGGCTCGACCTGCTGCGTCGCGGGATGATCGAATCCGGTGAACTCCGGCAGTTGATCGAGGAAGACGGGCTGCGAGGCGTGACCGCCAACCCCTCGATTTTCGAAAAGGCGATCGCCGGAAGCCACGACTATGATGACGCGGTCCGCGCCCTCGCCCGGCGAGGCCTGGCGGCGCACCAGATCTACGAGGCGCTGGCTATTGAGGACGTGCAGCGGGCGGCGGATCTCTTCCGCCCCGTCTACGAGGAGACCGGGGGGGGCGACGGGTTTGTCAGCCTCGAGGTGTCCCCCCACTTGGCTCGCGACACCGCGGGGACGGTGGCCGAGGGGCGCCGGTTTTGGGCCGCGCTCGCCCGCCCCAACGTGATGATCAAGGTCCCCGCCACGCCGGAAGGGATCCCGGCGATCCGGGAGCTGACCCGCGGCGGGATCAACGTCAATGTCACCCTGCTCTTCGCCATCGACCGCTACCGGGACGCCGCCGAGGCCTACCTCGCCGGGCTCGACGCCAGGGTGGCGGCCGGCCAGCCCATCGACCGGATCGCCTCGGTCGCCAGCTTCTTCCTCAGCCGTATCGATGTGCTCGTCGATCCCGTGCTGGAGGGGCTGATCCAGGCCGGAGGGGCCAAAGGGGAAGTCGCGAAGCTTCTTCGCGGTCAGGTGGCGATCGCCAGCGCCAAGGTCGCCTACCAGATGTACACGGACGTCGGACGGGGCGAGCGGTTTCGGGCGATCGCCGCCCGCGGGGGCCGGCCGCAGCGTCTGTTGTGGGCGAGCACGAGCACCAAGAACCCCGCGTACCCGGACGTGATGTACGTCGAGGCGCTGATCGGCGCGGAGACCGTCAATACCCTCCCGCTCGAGACGATTCACGCCTACCGGGATCACGGTCGACCGGCGGCCCGGTTGGGGGAGCGCCCGGACGACGCCCGCCGAGTCCTGGCCCGCCTCGGCGAGGTGGGGATCGATCTCGGAGCGGTGACCGCGCAACTCGAGCGGGAGGGGGTGGAAAAGTTCAACGCCGCCCTCGATCACCTCGAGGCCACCTTGGAGGAGCGACGCCGCACGGCGGTGGACGACCGAGTCGACCGGCAGCGCCTGGATCTCGGCACCGCGGCACCGCTGGTCGAGGCCGGGCTCGAGCGCCTCGACCGGGACGCGTTTGCCGCGCGCCTCTGGCGGGGGGATCCCGGCCTCTGGACGTCCGACCCGCAGGTCGCGGCGGGCATCCGCGGGGCGCTCGGCTGGCTGCACGTGGCCGACAAGATGGAAGAGGCCCTCGACGCCCTCGGGAGGTTCGCCGCGGAGGCGCGCGCCGCCGGGATCCGCCGCGTGGTGCACATGGGCATGGGGGGCAGCAGCCTCGCCCCCCTCGTGCTTCAGCGGACGCTGCCGACGGGGAAAGGTGCCCTTCCGCTGACCGTGCTCGACACCACGGACCCGGCGACGATCCTCGCCGTGGAGCGTGCGGCGCCCTTGGCCGAAACCCTGTTCATCGTCGCGAGCAAATCGGGGACCACGGCCGAGCCGGCGGCGTTCGGCGAGTACTTTTACGCGAAGCTCCGGACGCTGAAGGGGGATCGGGCCGGGGAGAACTTCGCCGCCATCACCGATCCCCAGACGCCATTGGCGGCGGAGGGGCAGCGGCGCCGGTACCGACGGGTGTTCCTCAACTTCCCCGATATCGGCGGCCGGTACTCAGCGCTGTCGTACTTCGGCCTGGTGCCGGCCGCACTGATGGGGGTCGATGTCGCCGGGGTGCTCGACCGGGCGCTGCACATGGCGCATGCCTGCGCGTCGTGCGTTTCCTCCCGTGAGAATCCCGGGGTGGCGCTCGGGGCGGCCTTGGGCGAACTCGCCCGGCACGGGCGGGACAAGGTCACCCTGCTCGTCGACGAGCCGATCGCCGCGCTCGGGATGTGGCTCGAGCAGCTCATGGCCGAAAGCACGGGCAAGGCCGGGACCGGCCTCCTGCCGGTGGCGGACGAGCCGCTGGGAGATCCGGCGGTGTACGGGGAGGATCGGGTGTTCGCGCACGTCCGCCTCGACGGGGGGGCGGTTGGGCGAGGCGCCGATGCGCTGCGCCGGGCCGGGCATCCCGTGGTGACCATTTTGTTGGACGGTCCGCTCGATCTGGGCCAGGAGTTTTTCCGCTGGGAGATCGCGACCGCGACCGCCGGCGCGATCCTGGGCATCAACGCCTTCGATCAACCCAACGTGCAGGAAAGCAAGGACAACACCAACCGCCTGCTCGACGTCGTCCGCAAGGACGGCCGGTTGCCCGAGGAGGCGCCCGCGCTCGTCGACGGCTCGCTCCGGGTCTACGGCCAGCCGGTGGGGAAGACCGTCGCGCTGACCCTTGGCCGGTTTCTCGCCCAGGCGCGGCCGGGTGACTATGTGGCGATGATGGCCTACTTGACGGAGGAGCCGGTGGCCGACCGGGCGCTGCGATCGATCCGCCGGTGCCTGCGCGATGCGACCCGCCTGGCCACTACCCTCGGGTACGGCCCCCGATTCCTCCACTCCACCGGGCAGTACCACAAAGGCGGCCCCAACACCGGACTCTTCATCCAACTCACGGCCGACGACCGGGAGGACACCCCCGTGCCGGGGGCACCGTACACGTTTGGCGTCTTCAGGCGCGCTCAGGCGCAGGGGGACCTGGAGGCACTGCGCAAGCACGGGCGCCGCGTCATCCGCATCCACCTGGGAGGCGAGGCGCACAGCGCGCTGCGGGCGCTCGAGGACGCCGTCACCGACGCCGCGGCGGGCCTGAGGCGGTGACGTCGGCGCCGATCACGGGACTGTTTCTCGACATCGGCGGGGTCCTGCTCACCAACGGCTGGGACGGGGGGATGCGCAAGCGCGCCGCGGATCGATTCGGGCTGGACCCCGGGGAGATGGAGGCGCGCCACCGTCTCGCCGTCGACGCCTACGAGGAGGGGACGTTGAGTCTTGACGACTACCTGGCCCGGCTGGGGCTCGAGACGGGGCGCCAGGCAGCGCGCGAGGAATTCAAGTCGCTCATGTTCGAACAATCCCAGCCGTTTCCCGACATGATCGCGTTGATGCACGGACTCAAAGAGGCCCACCGCCTGCGGGTCATCGCGGTCAACAACGAGGGTCGCGAGTTGAACGTGTATCGCATCGCCAGGTTCCGGCTCGGGGAGTTCATCGATGCCTTTCTGTCATCGTGCTTCGTCCATCTCCGCAAGCCGGACCCGGAGATCTTTCGGCTCGCCCTGGACGTCGCCCAGACACCGGCGGCCCAAATCGCCTACGTCGACGATCGGTCGCCGCACCTCGAGGCGGCCCGGCGGTTCGGCATCCGCGGCGTGCACCACACTGGGTATGCATCCACGCGGGCGGCGCTCGCCGGGTTGGGGCTGGCGCTCGCGGGCTAGCGGGAGGGAAAATGGACGCACGGCGGTACGAGGTGGGGATGGTCGGCCTCGGCGTGATGGGCCGCAACCTGTTGCTGAATATGGCGGATCACGGTGTTCCCGTCGCCGGCTACGACAAGGACCCGGCCCAGGTCGCTTCGTTGCGCCGCGAGGCCGAGGGCCGAGCGGTCGCCGCGGCGACCACGGTGGAAGAGTTCACGGCGACGCTCGCCCCCCCCAGGGCGGTGCTGCTGCTCGTCCCGGCGGGGCCCCCCGTCGATGCGGTCATCGGGGCCCTGCTGCCCCATCTCGCCCCGGGAGACCTGCTCGTTGACGCGGGCAACTCGTGGTTCAAGGATACGGACCTCCGTGCCCACGCTCTGGGCGGGCGGCGGATTGGGTTCCTGGGGATGGGCGTGTCCGGCGGGGAGCAGGGGGCGCGGCACGGGCCCAGCCTGATGCCCGGCGGCTCCCCGGACGCGTACGCGCGGATCCGGACGGTCGTGGAGGCCGTTGCCGCCCGTGTGGACGGCGAGCCGTGCGCGACGTATCTCGGCCCGGGGTCGGCGGGGCACTACGTGAAAATGGTCCACAACGGGATCGAGTACGGGTTGATGCAGGCGATCGCCGAGAGCTACGATCTGATGAGGCGGGGGTTGGGTCTTTCGGACGACGAGTTGTGCGAGGTGTACGACGGCTGGAACCGTTCGGAACTCGCCTGCTACCTGATCGAGATCAGCGCGCGGATCTTCGTGCAGGTCGACCCGCGCACCGGGAAGCGACTCGTCGACGTGATCCTCGATGAGGCGAAGCAGAAGGGGACCGGGATGTGGACATCGCAAAACGCGATGGAGCTGGGGACGCCGGTCCCCACGATCGATGCGGCGGTCACCGCCCGAGCGCTCTCCGGGTTGGAGCCGGAGCGGGTGGAGGCGAGCCGCGCCTTGGCCGGCCCACGGCCGGCGGGACTGGGGGAGCGCGCGGAGACGCTGGCGAGCCTGCGAAACGCGCTCTACGCCGCGATGATCATCACCTTCGCGCAGGGGATGGCCCTGCTCCGGCGGGCGTCCGACGTCTACGGGTACCGCCTTCCCCTCGGCGAGGTGGCGGCGATCTGGCGAGGAGGCTGCATCATCCGCGCCGCCCTGCTCGAGAAGGTCCGGGGGGCCTACCGGGCGCGGCCCGACTTGCCCAACCTGCTCGTCGACCCCGCTCTCGCCCGGGAGGTGATGATGCGCCAGCAGGACCTGCGGACGATCGTCAGCCGGGGGGCCGGCGTGGGGATCCCCGTTCCCGCGCTGGCGGCATCGCTCGCCTATTTCGACGGCTACCGCAGTGCCTGGCTGCCCGCGAACCTGATCCAGGCACAGCGCGACTTCTTCGGCGCCCACACCTACGAGCGTGCCGATGCGCCGGGCGTTTTCCACACCGAGTGGAGCCATGGCTGAGTCGGGCGAGCGGGGAGTCGGGCTGTGCCCCGACCCAGCGATCTTGGTGATTTTTGGCGGCGGGGGCGACCTGACCTGGCGCAAGCTGGTGCCGGCGCTCTACGACATGCTCCTCGACCGGCGACTCCCCGAGCGCTTCGCCCTGATCGGCGTCGGGCGGAAGCGGATGGGGGACGACGAATTCCGCGCCCGGCTGCGCCAAGGGGTGGATCAGTTCTCGCGGCGGGGGCGCCCCGCCCAAGCCGAGTGGGAGCGATTTGCCGCCGGGCTGACGTTCCACGCCGGTGACTTCGAAGATCGGCGGACCTACGCGGCGCTCGGCAAGCGGCTGGCGGCCCAGGAGCGAGATTGGGGCGGACCCGCGGTCCGGGTCTTCTATCTGGCCACGCCCCCCGACGTAGTCGCGACGATCGCCGGGGGGCTCGGCGCCGCCGGGCTCTCGCGTGACGGGACCGCGCGGATCGTCGTCGAGAAGCCCTTCGGGCATGACCTGGCGTCGGCCCGGGCGTTGAACCTCACCCTGGGCGAGACGTTTCGCGAATCCCAGATCTTCCGCATCGATCACTATCTCGGGAAGGAGACGGTGCAGAACATCCTCGCCTTCCGATTCGCCAACGCCCTCTTCGAGCCGGTGTGGAACCGCCGCTACGTCGATCACGTGCAGATCACCGTCGCCGAGACCGTGGGGGTGGAGCAGCGGGGCAACTACTACGAGGGCGCGGGAGCGCTGCGCGACATGATCCAAAACCACCTCCTCCAGGTGCTGTGCCTCATCGCGATGGAGCCGCCGGTCCGGTTTGACGCCGACGAGATCCGCAGCAAGAAGGTCGACGTGCTGCGCGCGATCCGCCCGACCGCCCTCGGCGAGACGGCGCGGTACGCGGTGCGCGGCCAGTACGGGGCGGGGGAGGTCGGGGGGATGCCGGTGCCGGCCTATCGCGCCGAGCCCGGGGTGGGGGCGGAGTCGGGAACCGAGACGTTCTCCGCCGTGCAGTTCTGGGTGGACAACTGGCGGTGGCAGGGGGTACCCTTCTACGTGCGGACCGGCAAGCGCCTCCCGGCGAAGGTGTCGGAGGTATCGATGCTGTTTCGGCCCGTGCCCCACCAGGCGTTCTCCCCCAGCGCCCTGGAGCATTGGGAGCCCAACCGGCTGATCGTGCGCATTCAACCCGACGAGGGGATCCTGGTGCGCTTCCAGGCCAAGCACCCCGGGCCCGACATGCACCTGGATCCGGTGGACATGCTCTTTTCGTACCGCCTGGCGTTCCGTGACTCACCGCCGGAGGCATACGAAACCTTGCTGCTCGACGTGATTCGCGGTGACCAGATGCTGTTCATGCGCGACGACCAGGTGGAGGCCGCCTGGTCGGTCGTGATGCCGATCCTTGAGGCCTGGCAGGCGGCCCGGCCCTCCGCCTTCCCCAACTATGCAGCCGGGAGTTGGGGACCGGAGGCGGCGGATGTGCTGCTGGCGCGCCACGGACGTCGGTGGATGCTGCCCACGGCGCTCGAGGCCCCCGACGGCAAGGATCACGCCGGAGGGCGGGCTCACTGCCCCGACCAGCCGCCTACCCCCCGTGGATGAAGGACGGGTACAAGGTCATCCCGCCGTCGACGAACACCGTGGTCCCGGTCAAGTAGGCCGCGACGTCTGAGACGAGGACCACCGCGATGCGGGCGAGTTCCTCCGGCTGGCCCAACCGACCCATCGGGATTTTCGTCAACAGGTCGGCCAGGCTCTTCGGATCCCCCCACACGTCCTGGTTGATGGGGGTCTGAACCGCTCCGGGGGCGAGCGCCAGGACGCGCACGCCCCGCGGCGCTCCCTCCTGTGCGAGCGTTTTGGTCAGCATGCTCAACCCGGCCTTGCTCGCGGTGTAGGCGCTGTAGCCGCTCCAGGGTATCGTCTCGTGAACCGAGGTGAGGTTCAGGATCGCCCCTCGCCCCTGCGGGATCATGCGCCGCAGGGCCTCTCGCGCGCAGTGGTACGCGCCGACGAGGTTGACGTCCAGGACCCGGCGCCAGACGTCGGGCTGGCTGTCCCACCCCGTGGCGCGTGCCCCGTCCATGCCGGCGTTGTTGATGAGGATATCCACCCCGCCCCAGGCCCGGTCGAGCTCGCCGAACATCTGGGCCACCTGGGCGGCATCCGAGACGTCGGCGCGGAGGGGGAGGCCCTCCCAGCGCCGCGCCTTCATCTCGGTGATCAGGGCGTCGGTGGCCTCGGGGTGGGCGATATAGTTGATCCCCACCCGGGCGCCGGCCTCGGCGAGCGCCTCGACCATCGCCCGCCCGATTCCCGAGTTCCCCCCCGTGACGAGGGCCCGCCTGCCGCTGAGCTGGATCTCCATGCGACCACCTCCGCTTTCGGTTCGACATCGACCTGGGCTACTTTCCACGACGGACCACCGGGGTACCTCCGGGGGTCGTCGCGGCCCGGGCGTAGCTTGACACGTTTGGGCGCCGGGGGCATGATGAGGCCATGGAGTTGTTTAAGCAGAGCGCCGCTGGGGATCTCGCGCGGCACGCTCCGCTCGCGGCGCGCATGCGGCCGCGGAGCTTGGAAGAGGTGGTGGGACAGGCGCACCTCCTTGGGGCCGGGCACCTGCTGCGACACACGATCGAGCAGGACGCGTTGACCTCGGTGATTCTGTACGGACCGCCGGGGACCGGAAAAACCTCGATCGCCCATGTCATCGCGCAGGCCACCCGCGCGCATTTCGAGACGATCAACGCCGTGACGGCCGGGGTCGCCGATCTGCGGCGGCTGATCGAGGAAGCGCGCGATCGGCGCGCGCTGTACGCGACGCGGACGATCTTGTTCATCGACGAGATCCACCGGTTCAACAAGCTCCAGCAGGATGCGCTGCTCCCGTGCGTCGAGGACGGCACGGTGACGCTGATCGGGGCCACGACGGAGAATCCGTTCTTCGAGGTCACGCCGACGCTCGTCTCGCGGTCGCGGGTCTTCGTCCTGGAGCCCCTCACCGCGGAGGACCTCGTCGAGATCCTGTCGCGCGCCGTCTCCGACCCCCGCGGCCTCGGGCCCGACCGGATCGACCTGTCGGGAGAGAGCGCCCGATTCATCGCGGGGGTGGCGAACGGGGACGCCCGCGTGGCGCTGAACATCCTGGAGGTGGCGGCCGTGGCGGCGCCCCGAGCGGCGGATGGGGTGAGGCGGATCACGCGCGAGATCGCGGAAGAAGCGAGCCAGCGCCGGGCGCTGCTCTACGATCGGGACGGGGACGCGCACTACGATATGATCTCGGCGTTCATCAAGAGCATCCGCGGATCCGATCCCGACGCCGCGGTCTATTGGCTGGCCCGGATGCTGGCGGCGGGCGAAGACCCCCGGTTCGTGGCGCGTCGGATGGTCGTCCACGCCGCGGAGGACGTCGGGCTGGCCGATCCCCAGGCCTTGGTCGTGGCCGTTGCGGCGGCGCACGCCGTGGAGTTCGTGGGCCTCCCCGAGGCGCGGATTCCGATGGCCGAAGCGGCGCTCTATCTGGCCGCGGCGCCGAAGAGCAACGCCACGCTCATGGCGATCTCGCGGGCGTGGCACGACGTGGAACACACGGAGGCGCATCCGGTGCCCCGGCATCTGCGGGACGCGCACTACCCGGGGGCGGCCCGGTTGGGCCACGGTGCCGGGTATCAGTACCCGCACGACTCGCCGGGCGGGTTCGTCGCGCAGCAGTATCTGCCGGACAACGTCCGGGATCGCCTGTACTACGAACCCACCGAAGCGGGGCAGGAACGCGGCATTCGCCAGCGGCTCCGGACCTGGTGGGCGGGCGTGAAGCCCTACGCCCCGTAGAGGGAGGATCAAAGGGTCGATGGCACGGGTGGCGGTGGCGATGAGCGGCGGCGTGGACAGCGCGGTGGCGGCGGCGCTGCTCGTCGGTGAGGGACACGACGTGGTGGGGATCACCATGAACCTCTGGCCGACCTGGGTGCCGCGGACCGCGGAGGGCTCCGGGTGCTGCGGCATCGGGGCAATCGACGACGCGCGGGCGGCGGCGCGGGCCCTCGGCATTCGGCACTACGTGCTCAACCTTCGCGAAGAGTTTGAGCGGGAGGTCATCGGCTACTTCACCGCCGAGTACGCCCGCGGTCGCACACCCAACCCCTGCATCGCGTGCAACAAGGCGATCAAGTTTGACCTGCTGCTTCACCGGACGCGTTCGCTCGGGATGGACGATCTCGCCACCGGTCACTACGCGCGGACCGATCGGGGTCCGGACGGCCGGGTGCGCCTGCTCCGGGCGGTGGATCGGCACAAGGACCAGTCGTACGTCCTGGCCGGGCTCACACAGTCCCAGCTCGTCCACGTCCGGTTCCCGGTGGGGACGTACACCAAACCCCGCGTCCGGGAGATCGCCCGCGGCCTGGGGTTGGGCGTCGCGGAGAAACCCGACAGCCAGGAGATCTGCTTCGTGCCGGGAGGCGACTACGCGGCGGTGGTGGGACGGTTCGAACCGCAGGCGCTGCGGCCGGGGCCGATTTACGACCTCGAGGGGCAGCGGCTCGGGGAGCATCGGGGAGTGGCGCGCTACACGGTCGGGCAGCGCCGCGGGCTCGGCCTCGCGGGCGACAGCGCCTGGTATGTGGTGCGAATCGATCCCGACCGCAACGCCGTGATCGTGGGCGATGCGGGGGCGGTGCGCTGTCCCGAGTTGCTGGCCGGCGACATCAACTGGGTCGCGCTGCCCGGGCTGGCCGCGCCGCGGGCCGCGACGGTCCGCATCCGGCACGCCTCTGCCGATCTCCCGGCGGTCATCGCCCCCGCGCTCGGCGGAGCGGTCGCCGTGCGGTTTGAGACGTGGCCCCGTGCCGCGGCCCCCGGTCAGGCGATCGCGTTCTATGATGGAGACGTGGTGCTGGGCGGTGGGGTGATCCACGACGTTGAGATCGGTGGGACCCCGGTCGGGGAACGGAGCCCGGCGGGCCGCGCTGCTGTCCTGTCCGGCGTCGGATGCGGGAACCATACCGTTGGTGAGGGAGGGGATGGATGTCCACCGTCGCCACCGTGAGTCTGGTCGTCATTGCCGCCACCTGCATCATCGCCGTGGTGGCGTTTGTCGTCTTCCTGGCGCTGCTCTGGAGGGTCGTGTCGCGCGTCGAGGCGATCCTGACGCTGGTCCAGCGCGCGCTGCCCGGCATGGTGATCGACGTGCGGCGTATCCTGACGAAGGTCGACCAGGAGATTTTGGGTGAGGTGGTCCGGAACCTTGAGCGCGTCAGTGCCGTGATCGGATCGGGGGCCAGCACCCTCGAGCACATGCAGCAGACCGTCCGCCGAGTCGCTCAGGACGTGATCCTCCCGCCGATGGCCACCGCCGCCGGCCTGCTGTCGGCGATCCGCGAGGGCCTGCAGTGGTTTCGCCCCAGCGGAGACGGGAGCCGGCGGTAACCGCAGAACCAGGGCGCAAGCCCAAGGAGGGATGTGCGATGGAAGAGCCCAGGGACTTTCTGTCGGGATTGATCGTCGGAGGGTTAATCGGCGCCGCCCTCGGGTTGCTCTTCGCCCCCGAGGCCGGGGAGAAGACGCGCGAACGGCTGCGCAAGCAGTCCGAAGAGTGGCGGGACCGGGCCCGGGAGCAGGCGGACCGGGTGGCCGATCGTGTGGCCACCACGGCGGGTGAGGTCGCCGAGCGCGTCCGCGAACGCGCGGATGAGTTCGCGTCGCGGGCGCGGAGTACCGCGGAAGAAGCGATCCACCGCGGCCGCACCGTATTCGAGGAGAAGTCCGGTCGCCTGCGGCGCGCCTACGACGAGGGGCGCGACGCCGTGCCGGGGTGGTCGCCGGAATCCCCCGAAGCCCCCGAACGGTCGGAGGGGTAGGGTGCCGGGGCGGAGGCGCACGGGACAGGCGGCGGAGGCGGTCGGGGTCACGATCCCGGCGAAGCCCGAGTTTGTCAGCGTCGCGAGGTTGACCGCGGCGACCGTGGCAGCGCGGCAGTCGTTCTCCTATGACGAGATCGAGGATTTGAAGATCGCGATCTCCGAGGCGTGCAACGCGCTGATCCTTGCGGGGACGTCGGGATCCCCGCTCGCCCTCCGATTCGGCCTCGAAGGAGCGACGCTGGAAATCCGGATCGAGACCGATGGCCCCGGGGTGGAGCTCGATCCCCCCCCGGGGCCCGATGGGGCGCCCCTGAACGAGGGTCGCCTCGGAGTGTTCCTGATGCAGTGCCTGGTCGACAAAGTCGACTCGCGTCGGACCGCGCAGGGAAAGGCGGAGCTCCGGCTCGTTAAGCGTCGCCAGCGATAATGACGGCGCGTCCCCGTGGTCGACGTCCGCTCCCGCGGTCGGAGGTCCGCGCCCTTTTCCAGCGGCTTCGCCGGACCGGAGATCCCGAGGCGCGCGAGGCGCTCATTCTCGGCCACGAGAGCCTGGCGATCTATCTCGCGCGGAAGTTCAGCGATCGCGGAGAGCCGCTGGAGGACCTGATCCAGGTGGCTCAAATCGGCCTGATCAAGGCGATCGACCGGTACGATCTCACCCGGGGCATCGAGTTCACCACCTACGTCACGCCGACCATCGTCGGCGAGATTAAGCGGTATTTTCGGGACAAGCTGTGGTCGATTCGTGTCCCGCGGCGGCTCCGGGAGGTCAACTATGCGCTGATGCGCGCGGTCGACGAACTCTCCCAGCGCCTCGGCCGTTCGCCGACGATCACCGAACTGGCAGACCAGACGGGAGTGGCGTTCGAGGTCGCGCTGGAGGCGCTCGAGGCCGGGCGCGCCTACGCCCCCGCCTCCCTGGACGCGGAGACCCTGGAAGAGGGCGGAGAACACAGCGTCCCTCTGAGCGAGATGGTCGGCGGGGAGGACCATTCCCTTGAACGTCTGGAGGATCGGGCCACGCTGGAGTGGGCCCTCCGCAAGCTGCCCGAGCGCCATCAGCAAATCGTGCGCCTGCGGTTTTTCGACCGGATTTCGCAGGCCGAGATTGCCCGCCAGCTCGGCATCTCGCAGATGCACGTGTCCCGTTTGCAGCGGGAGGCCCTCGAGCATCTGCGCGCCCTCGTCGTCGGCCAACCCACCGACAGCTCCGGCTAGCGCCGCGGCGTGATGCGACGTGGAGTCGGCGGCATGAACATCGGCACGGCACCTCCTCGAGCGCACGGCGGACGCGGCCGCGGGGCGAGGTCGTCCGCGGCCGGCACGACCGTCTATGGGCAGCTTCCACACCGCGCGTGATATCGTCCGGCGCCTGAAGGCCGCCGGGTTTGACACCTACCTCGCCGGCGGATGCGTGCGCGACCGCCTGCTGGGCCGCGACCCGGCCGACTACGACATCGCCACCGCTGCCCCTCCCGAACAGGTGCGCGCGCTCTTCGACCGCACCGTTGACGTCGGCGAGGCGTTCGGCGTGATCCGGGTCCGCGAGGACGATGGCGAGTACGAGGTGGCGACATTTCGCGCCGAAGGGCCCTACCTCGACGGCCGCCATCCCGCTTCGGTCCGGTATGCCACCGCCCGGGAAGACGTGGCGCGGCGCGACTTCACGGTCAACGGCCTGCTCTACGACCCTGAAGCGGACGAGGTGCTCGATTACGTCGGCGGGCGCCGGGATCTGGCCGCCCGACAGATCCGGACAATCGGTGACCCGGTCACCCGATTCACCGAGGACCGGCTGCGCCTGCTCCGCGCCGTGCGGCTGGCGGTCGAACTGGGTTTTGAGATCGCCCCCGAGACCGGGGCGGCGCTTCGGCGGTTGGCGCGCGGGATCGCCGACGTGAGCCCCGAGCGGATTCGCGATGAGCTGATCCGGATCGTGACCGGGCCCGATTCCCGCCGGGCGCTCGGCCTGCTGCACGAGACCGGCCTGCTCGACGTCATCCTCCCCGAGGTGGCCAACGAGGTCGGGGTGCCGCAGCCGGCGGCGTTCCACCCCGAGGGGGATGTGTTCACGCACACCCTGCTGGCCATGGCTCAGCTGCGGGCCCCATCGGCGACGTTGGCGATGGCCACCCTGCTGCACGATGTCGGAAAGCCTTCCACGCTGGTGCACGCCGACCGGATCCGGTTCTCCCGGCACGACGAGGTCGGGGCCGCGCTCGCCCGCGTCGCCCTGGAGCGTCTCCGGTTCCCCCGCCGTGCCGCCGATCGGATCGTCGCGTTGGTCGGAAGGCACATGGTCTTCAAAGACGTCATGCAGATGCGGCCCTCACGGCTCCGGCGCCTCGTGGCGGACGAGGCCTTTCCGGAGTTGTTGGAGCTCCACCGAGCCGACTGCGCCGCGAGCCACGGGGACCTCTCGACGTACGCGTGGGTTCGGGCGTTCGTGGAGCGCCTGGCGGGGGAGCCTCCGGTTCCCCCGCCGCTGATCACGGGGACGGACGTCCTGGCCCTCGGGCTTCCCGCGGGGCCCGGCGTGGGGCGGGTGCTCCACATCGTCGAAAACGCCCGACTCGACGGCGAGATCCAAACGCGCGAGCAGGCGCTGGCGCTGGCGCGGCGCCTCACGTCCGAGGGCGCCCCGCCGGCACCGGGCGGGGTCGGGGACGGATCGACCTCGACCCGCTGACGCGTCTCCGATGCGATCTGCGGAGGAAATAGTGCAGGGAAGGTCGAACTGCGCCAATGGTGCAGGCGTGCACGGATAGCGCTGCGCATGGATACGCGCAGCGGCCTGGTCGTGGGGAGGGAAGCTGTGGACGAAGAAACGAAGCCCACGGCGCGCCTGATCGCCCTGGTCAACCAAAAGGGCGGGTGCGGCAAGACGACCACGGCGGTGAACCTCGCCGCCTGCCTTGCCGTCAGCAAGCGGCGGGTTCTCCTGATCGACCTCGACCCGCAAGCCAACGCCACGGTGAGCCTCGGGGTCGATCCCGGCCAGCTGACCAGGACGATCTATCATGTGCTTGTCGATGATCCCATCGACGGCGGCTCGGCGGTCGACCTGGCGGGCGTGGTCGTTCCCTCCAACGTGCCGAACCTCGATGTCGCCCCGTCTTCGATCGACCTGGCCGCCGCGGAATTGGAGCTGTCGGCCCGCATCGGACGCGAGAAGTCGCTGCGGAAAAAGATCATCCCGATTCGAGACCGGTATGAGTACATCATCATCGACACCCCCCCGTCGTTGGGGCTGCTCACCCTCAACGCCCTCGTGGCGTGCGAGGAGGTGATCATCCCGATCCAGACGCACTATTACGCGCTGCTCGGGATGCGCCAACTGCTCCGCACCCTCAAGGTCGTACGGGAGGAAGTCGGCCACCAGATTGAGATCGCCGGGGTCGTGCCGACGATGTACGATGCCCGGACGGCCATCAGCAAGGAGATCATCCACGGCATCCGCGAGTACTTCGGCGACAAGGTCTTCGCCAGCGCCATCCACTTCAACATCAAGCTCGTCGAGTCCAGCATGGCGGGCGTCCCGGTGTTTGTGCACCTGCGCACCTCACGCGGGGCGCAAGAGTACATGAACCTCGCCAAGGAGGTCATGGCGCTTGAACAAAAAGCAGGAAGCGCTGCGGCGCGGACTTAGATCGTTCATCGAAGACACCTCGCGCGAACTCGCCGATCTGGAGGGGCGGGAGATCCCCCGCCGCCCCCCCGCCCCGGTCGAGGCCGAGGACGTGCCGGCCAAGGCCCGCGGCGGCGCCCACGACGTCACGATCCAGCCCTCGACGTCTGCCCCTCCAAACGCGCCGGTAGGGAGAGACGGCATCGTCGAAACCGCGATGGCGTCGGCGGGGGGACTCGCCCCGGCCGCGGTCCCCGAACGACCTGGGCCGCCGCCTTCCTCCGCGCCTCCGACGGGCCATCAGGGCGGAACGCGGCCGGCGCCCGTTCGCGTAGAACCGGCCGCATCATCGGCTGCTGCGGCGGTCTCCGGACCTCCAATTCCGACGCGGATCGCTCCCGCTCAGCCGTTCAGGCCCGCGCCCGTGGAACCACCCGCACGCCCCGCGCCCGATTCGGCGCCCCCCGCCGCGCGGTTGGTGCCGCCCCCCCCTCCGAGCGTCGCAGGGGCGGCGCTGAAGCGACCGCGACCGGAGCGCGGCCGCCGGCGGACCCGCCACCGGGTGACCTCCTCCGGCCTGGGGGTCGATGGGGTGCGCGCGGAGCAGGCCACCGAGCGGAAAGGGGTCTGCTTCACGTACTTCACGAACCGCGAGTGCTGGCAGGTACCGGAGGCCTACTGCAACACCGCGCTGCAGGTCTGCATCACCCGGGAGTGTCCGGTCTACCACCTGCACAGGGAGTCGATGGAGCGCCGGTTCGCGAAGAAGTTCAAACACTTTTGGTAGGGTGCCCGGCGGCCGCGGAGCGCGCCCCCTTCGGCGTGGTGGGGGTGTGCGGGCGGGCCGTCGCTACGTGGTGAAGTCGAGCGCGAGCAGTTCCCCGAGGTGGGCGACGCAGCACCAGGGGTGGATTCCCCGATCGCCGAGTTCTTCCGCACTGCGCCGATAGGCGATGAACCGGGCGCCCGCCTCGGCGGCCGCGGCCCCGTCGATCCACGAATCCCCGATCACATAGGACCGCTCCACGGAGCCGAGGCGGCGTACCGCTTCCCAGACGCCGTCCCCTGCAGGTTTCAGCGCCCCGGCGTCGTCGCGGGCGATCACGGTTTCGGCCAGCCCGCCGAGGCCGGAGGCGTGCAGGGCGTCAACGGCGCCGGTCCGGCCGTTGTTCGTGAGGACCGCGATCCGGAACCCGCGCGCGCGCAGGGTCCCAAGGACCTCGGCGGCGCCATCCAGCGGCAGGGCGTCACGCAGCCCCTCGGCTTCGTGCGCTTCGATGATCTCCCACATCCGTCGGGCCAGCGCGGTGCCGTGATGGCGATCGTGCGCGGCCCCTATCGCCACGAGCTGCGCCAACGCGCGGCGCATCAGGACCTCGTCGGATTCGTCCACCGCGCCCGTCGTCCGCAGCATCGCGATCAGCGATCGTCGGATTGCCGGGAAGTCGATCCGCGAGCCGATCAACGTGTTGTCCATATCGAAGATCAGCGCGACCCGCGCGGGCGTCACCACAGCGGCATTGTACGCCGCGCCCTCCACACCCGCAAGTACGCCGGCGCGGCCGAGAGGAGATGGCCAGCCGCCCGGCGTAGCCAGTGACGCATGGTATGGCGGTGGGCGGTCCCTCTCGCCGCGCTCGCGGCCGCCGCCTGCGGCGGTTCCCCATCACACGGTGAGGTCGGGGCGATCCCTCGCCCGCCGGTCCCGGCGGTGGTCCCCCACGACAGCGGGCTCACCCCCCGAACGGCGCGAGTGGCGTTGCTGCGGACCCGACGGCCGGAGACCCTCGGCCCGGCAAAGGCGGCCCGGGTGCTGGCGCTCGTCCAGGAGGCGCTCCAGCACGCGGGACCCATGACCCCGTATCAGGACGGACCGCGGCTTCTCGTGAACCTCCGCCTGAACGAGCATCTCGTGGTCGTCACGCTGGGGGTGCCGCAATCGCTCACGGTCGGGCGCCGGCGAGTCCCGGGGGTATCGCAGGTGATGATTCCGTTCACGGGGAGTTGGCGCAAGCGCATCCTGGTGGTGCGGGAGGGCCGGGTGGAGGCGTCGAGACCGCTGCTCGCCGAGTCGAGCCTCGTGGACCTCGAGTGGATCGTGGAAAAGGAGGGTGGGCAGCCATGACCGATGGGGTACGGCGCGCATGATGACCACCACGATCGACGCGTTGGGGACGCACGTCGGCGAGGAGGTCGAGCTCCACGGGTGGGTCTACCATCTCCGGAGCAGCGGGGCGATCCATTTCCTTGTCCTCCGGGACGGGACGGGGATCCTGCAGGCGGTTGCCGTCCGGCACGAACTGCCTTCCCCGGTTTTCGAAGCGGTCGGCGCGCTCACGCAGGAATCCTCGGTCACCGTTGGCGGGGTCGTGCGCGAGGACCGCCGCGCGCCCGGCGGGTTCGAGTTGAGCCTTCGCCGCCTCGCGGTCGTCCAGCGGGCCGAGCCGTACCCCATCACTTCGAAGGAGCATGGGGTGGAGTTTCTGATGGACCACCGCCACCTCTGGCTTCGCAGCGCCCGACCCCATGCGATCATGCGGGTGCGGGCGGAGGTGGAGCGGGCGATCTGCGACTACCTCGACGACCGGGGGTACGTGAGGATGGACACGCCGATTCTCACCCCATCGGCCTGCGAGGGGACGACGACGCTGTTCGAGACCCCGTACTTTGAGCGCACGGCCTACCTCGCCCAGAGCGGCCAGCTCTACAACGAGGCGACCGCCGCTGCCCTCGGGCGGGTCTACTGTTTCGGACCGACGTTTCGGGCGGAGAAGAGCAAGACCCGTCGGCACCTCACCGAGTTCTGGATGGTGGAGCCGGAGGCGGCGTTTTTGGACCTCGACGGCTGCGTCGCGCTGGCCGAGGGAATGGTGGCCTTCATCGTCCAGCGGGTGCTGGAGCGCCGACGGGCGGAGTTGCTGACCCTGGAGCGCGATCTGGCGCCGCTGGACCGCGTGCGCGCTCCGTTCCCGCGCATCTCGTACGATGAGGCCGTCGCGGCGCTGGCGGCTCGCGGGCACCCCGTTCGGTGGGGTGAGGACTTCGGCGGGGACGAGGAGACCGTGATCGGCCAGCTTCACGACCGGCCGGTGTTCGTCCATCGGTACCCCGCGCAGTGCAAGGCGTTCTACATGCAGCCCGATCCCGAGCGTCCTGAGGTGGTGCTGGGGGCCGACCTGATCGCCCCGGAGGGATACGGCGAGATCATCGGGGGCGGGGAACGGATCCACGACATCGAGCTGCTCGAGACCCGGATCCGAGAGGCGAAACTCCCGCGAGCGGAGTACGCCTGGTATCTCGACCTTCGGCGCTACGGCTCGGTTCCCCACAGCGGGTTCGGCATCGGGATCGAACGGACCGTCGCCTGGATCTGCGGGCTCGAGCACGTTCGAGAGACGATCCCGTTTCCACGGTTGATCAACCGCTTGTATCCATGACCACGCCCGCCCCGGCGGAGCCCTACGACCTGGCGATCCGCGGAGGGTGGGTCATCGATCCGGCGCAGGATCTCAACGGGCCCGCGGACGTCGTGATCCGCGGGGACCGGATCGTCGCGGTCGGGCACGTCCCGGGCGCGTCCCGCACGGTCGTGGACGCCTCCCAACGTTTCGTCTCCCCCGGGTGGATCGACCTGCACGCCCACGTCGCGCACCGGCTGACCCGGGGAAGCCTCGACCCCGACCGCGACGCGGGTGTGGCGAAGGGCGTCACCACGGTCGTGGACACGGGTTCATGCGGGGCCTGGAACTACGACGCGTTCTCGACCTACGTCATCCAACGCGCCGCGACGCGGGTGATGGCCTTCGTCAACGTCTCGCTCCCGGGGTTGACGGTGTCCCCGGTGCACGGGGCGTGGGAGCACTTCGATCAGGCGCAGACGGTGGCCACGGTGGAGGGACATCCCGGGGAAGTCGTCGGGGTGAAGGTGTTGGCGAGCTACCTCCACTGCGGCGTGATGGATATCACGCCGGTTGAGCTGGCGGTCCAAGCGGCGAGGCTCTCCGGTACTCGGGTGATGTGCCACCTCGGACTGGGGCCTCCGGTGATCGACGAGGTGCTGGATCATCTGGAGGAAGGGGACATCGTGACCCACTGCTGGCACGGGAAAGGGCCCGGCTCGATCCTGGATCGCGTGGGCCGCCCGATCCGGGCGGTGCGGGCGGCGGCGGATCGCGGGGTGCGGTTCGACATCGGCCACGGCCTCTCGAGCTTTTCCTTCGCGACCGCGCGGCTGGCCATGGCGGCCGGGCTGCCGCTGCATTCGATCAGTACCGACCTCCACGAGCTCAACCTCCGTCATCCGGTTCGCGATCTGGCCACCACCATGGCCAAATTTCTCCACCTGGGCATGAGCCTGCGCGACGTTGTCGCGGCGACGACCCTCGGGCCCGCCAGCGCCATTGGATGGGAAGGGGAGATCGGGACGCTCCGTCCCGGGGCGTGCGCGGACGTGACGGTCTTCCGGCTCCGTGAAGGTCCGGTTGAATACAGCGACGCCAGCGGGCACACCGAGCTCGCCTCGGTCGGCCTGGAGCCCGTGACCACGGTGCGGGGGGGGCGTCTCGTTGCCGTCGCGGCGATCGCGGGGGATGCTCCCTGAGCGTCTCGCCGGCGGTGGGGTGGCTTCGGACCGTCGGAGCAGGACGGTCCCGGTGCCCGAGCGGGGCGGTTGCCCTCGCACCACCCCCCAATGCTCAGTGACGTCTCAACTCAAGACGCGCCGGTGTCTGGGGCGTTTGGTGTCAGCCCCGACACCAGTTCGCCCCTGATCTGGGTGGAGTGGCCGCGGAAGACGGCGACTAATCTTCTGCTCTGGTCGGTGACGGTCACGTCGTACACCCCGGACCTTCCGCTGCGGTGCCGCTCAACCGCCTCGGCCGTCAGTACATCGCCCACGT
>Ga0209580_10000119_pt1 | contig 58094 bp, 101 predicted proteins | sample Coa_R1_5_FD_187153 | JGI IMG/M metagenome (GOLD analysis project Ga0209580, IMG submission 187153) | Surface soil microbial communities from Centralia Pennsylvania, which are recovering from an underground coalmine fire - Coalmine... | ecosystem: Environmental > Terrestrial > Soil >... | reverse complement strand
TAGATGTTTCGGGAATCAATATCCGGGAGAGGGATAACTCGACCGAAGATAGTCTTAACGCTCTTATGGACGTGAGCCAACATCTTTGTTCGGTTAATCCACCAAGTAACCCCTGGTAGTCGCTTCCAATAGATCGAGAGAAATTTCTCCGCGTCCTCGATGGAGCATTTAGCCACCTTTGCAATCTTCTCAGCCTGAGCGCCAAACACCGCACCAAAGTTGCAGTTCTTGGCGATGCTTCTCTCCATCTTCGTGATGCTGCTCTTGCCGAAAAGAACCTTCCCAGTCGCCTCGTGAACGTCCTCGCCCCTGCGAAAGGCATCTATGAGAACCTTTTCTTTAGTGTAATGAGCAAGGATGCGATACTGAAACTGATCAAAGTCAAAAACGAGTAATTCTTTGCCAGGCGTCGGTATGAATCCCGAACGTAGCGCTTTGCCAGTCGTCTCTTCATTTTCATCCCCCGCTTTGCTGATTTGTTGTAGGTTCGGGTCTTTGGAACTGAGCCGACCCGTGCGTATGCCCTTCCAGTCCCCTGTCTGGTCGTCGAACGACACCTGGCTGAAGGTCGTGTGAATCTTGGGCAACGTGGGGAGCGCCAGCCAGGCGTCCAGGAAGGTCCCGATCACCTTGTTGATCTTTCGGTACTCAAGGAGCATGTTTATGAATTCGTCCCCGCGATGTGGCTCCAAGTCCTCCTTGGCCGTGCCCGTCAGAGCGAATCCGAAGGTGTTTAAGGCCTCCAAAACCTGCTTAGGGCTCCCAGGGTTAAACTCGTGGGAATGGGCCTTCTTTGGGCAGCTCTTGCGGCAGGGCACGGTGTAGCCGCGATCCTTCACAGTGTTCTTGAGGTCCAAAAGGAGCATTTCAGCGTCTTTTGCGAAATCGACGCGCAAATCCTTCAGGTATTGCACATCCACCGTCACGCCGTGCTGCTCCATGTCGAAGAGGAGCTGCATGACCGGCAGTTCGAGGGTGTTGTAGTACCCCTTCTGGGGCGGCGTCATCGCCTTGTCGAAATACTGGTTGAGCCGGAACGTCGCCACGCAGTCGCATCCACAGTAGGCGGCCACCCGGCCTACTTCTTGCTGGTCCAGGGTAACCTTGTCCTTGCCAGTGCCAACCATCTGCTCATAAGTTGGCCACTCCATACCAAGATATTCCCTGGCCAGTTCCTTAAGCCCATGACTTTCCTTGGTGCTGTTTCGCACATAGGATTTGAGCATTGTGTCATGGACGAGCAGTCGTGATCGAATGTCAACGCCCCAAGAGCGTAGTTCAGTCGCATCAAACTTAAGATTATGGCCAATGAGATTAGCACCAGCAAGATAAGCCCGCAGGTCGGGACCAAGAGTAGAATAATAAGTAACGCGAGTGGGATCGCACATAATTCCGATACCCACAAAATTACCTTTCTCGTCAGTTTCCACGTCAACGACCGCTGTCGAACCATTCGGGACCTCCGAAGGGTTGATCACAAGCTCAACCCCGAACTTGTCCGGGCCGAAGGTGGGCTGCGCTGGCGTTTCCATCTCGGCTATCATTTCTTCGTGAACCTCTCGATGAGCGCTGCCGTGCATCCCTTCTTGGGCCGGTTGTCGATGATGCTGTCGGTTGCAATGGCGTCCAGGATGATACCGAGGCACGCCCGTGCATGTCCGAGGTGGTGCACGCCGCTGTCTGAGGCGAACTCTTCTCCGTCTTGGAATGACATGATGTGGCGCATGGCCGCTTCCAGGTAAATCATCATTTGCACTTTTTTGTCACGCCAGTTGTAGGGGCCGTACTTGTCTGCGCCATTCGCCATCGCCAAGGCCTCGTGAATGATCCCGGCTGGCGGGACCAGAGATAACCTCGGCTTCTTCACACCAATTCTGTCCTTCGGGTTCGTTTCGTCCTGTGCCTGTACAGGTGCTTCCATTTTGATCTCCTCCACGTAAGTTAGAATGAGTCCGTTGCACGTCATGCAGTATCTTGAATAGTGGTTTTGATTATTCGCCTTATACACCAGACTGTCCAGGAACAGGTCCTTGGTCGGGCAGTAGCACATGTGCTGCATTGAGTTCAGTCCCATAGGTTGAAGAAATACTCTGTGAACATGGCCATTCCCTGCTTGAACCTCTTCATGGCAGCTGGCATTTCTTCGCCGGGAATATCGTAATCCTGTATCTTACGCGCCAGGTCAAAAGTCTCAGCGATGTAAAGAATCGTTGCCTTCCACTCCTCCATCGTGAGAGTATCGCAGTCGTTAGGGTCATGTGGGTCCAGTGGCCTCCCGGTTTCTATTAGCGGCACACCATGCACTTGCTTGGACAGATCACGGAGGGCGTTGCCCATGAAGCTTGACAGATACCAGTCAACGCTCCACACGCTGTTGTCCGCGTACCCTCTTGCTCCGCGCTGGCAGAACCACTTGACCTGCAACCACAGATCGTGGAAGTAGACCCACGGCTTTGTGCTGTAACCGTAATAGTTGTACCACCCGAACGGTGGTGCGTACTTGAACCACCAGCGGTTATCGTTCCGCATCCAGTTCCACAAGCTTTTCAAGAGCATTGGCGATCCTCTCCAAGACCATGATGAGTTTTACGAAGAACAACGGCATTTTCTTTGCCTCATCAACGGTCATGTTCCATGTCCTTTTTGGCTTTTTCTACAACCCGGCGCATGTCTATCGGATTAGGCAAACAACTGTTGATGTAGTCAATGGCCAGAGTAACAGCCCTTTGACCAACCTCTTGTGGTTCCCGATTGACGAGCAGCTCGGTGAGCGTCATCTCAATATTTCCACATCCGACCAGCAGCTTGTCACATCATGCTTCTCAATGAGTTCATTGAGGGCAAGAAGAGCTTTGCGTGGGTCCATCGTCGTGAGAATGCAGTCACCATCGTCGATGACTCGGTAGACTTCCGGGGGACGAGGCGCTTCCGTCACGCATGGACCTTCTCGATCATATAGTGCCATTTTCTGCCTCCTTTTCAAGCTCATACGGCATCACGTACTTTTGAAAGAACACCTGCCAGGCCAGCCGGGCTGCCAAGCAGTCGTCGCACTGCACGTCCGCCATGTGGGTCTTGTGAAGGCTGTGCAGGTGGGCCTTGTAGATGTTGTGGACAGTCGTCCATCGCGGTTCTTTCTTGAATAGGTCAACCATCTCTTTGTAGAACTTGTAGCATCGGTCCCCTGACTGTGTATCCGGCAGCTGGCCCTTCGCTGCCTGTTCTCGACGGTCTTGTCTGATGAAGGGCATTATTTCCTCCGTAGCGCCTGGATTTCTTTTTCTAATTTGTCAATGCGCTCTTCCTCGTAGCTCTTGCCGAGCTTGACAACGAACTTGAAACCATAAAAGGCATTTCGCCCATCCATCACAACATCCTGGCCGGGACTGTCGTTGAAATTGTACGAGTCGAACACGTAGAACGACGTGTGCTTCGTGTCAGCCAATCGGACATCCAGCTCGCCAAGCATCCGAGCGCCGGGGTTGATGGCGTTCTGGCCGTTGGCTCCATTTTTGCCGTCTTTGCCGTTAGCGCCATTCGCACCGTTAGAGCCGTTGGCTCCATTGGCCCCGTTACTACCATTCGTGCCGGGGTTGCCTTGCGGTCCCTGTGGTCCTTGTGGACCTTGAGGTCCTTGCGGGCCGACTTGACCACCTGAACATCCGTTCCCGTTGCCGTTGTCATTCCCACAGTTGGCGTAGCCGAGCGAAGCGATGCTCAACATCAGCGCGATCAGGAATGGTTTCAACCAAGTTTTTTCTGCATTCATAATAATCTCTCCTCTCGTTCTCCCGGTCGTATTGACGGGTTTGATGACCTTAATACACTTCACTGTGTTGATGTGGTAGTAATAATCTCCCCATCCATTGAATGATTTTTCACACTTTGCACAAACATTGTGACTCAGTGATTCTGTCGTTGCAGTGGGCATTATAGCCCTCCCAATTCCGTCTGCTTGAACATCATGGACTCAAATAAGTCCTTGTCCATCCCGTAGCGCTCAAGCAGACTTTTTTGATAGTCGATCCATTTCGGGAAGGATCGTTTTAAAACCTCTGTTCGCCATGCACCCAGCTTCTCGTAGCTGCCCCACTTGTCGTTGATCACGTCTATGGCGTCGTTCAGCGTCGGCACGATGACCTCGTACTCCATCCGGCTGATGAGAGCGCCGGGGCCTTCCCACACACGGACGGTGGGCTTCCACAAGCACCAGCGGTTGTAGCCGATCTCATTGTTGCTGCCATCGCTCTTGTTCTGCGTCTTGTAGTCGATGATCACATCGGCTTCCTTGATCATGACCTTATCCATCTTCCAGAATTTTTCGAGGATGTCAGTCGGCACATGAGGCAGAATAACGTGCTCATTCGGAATGAAGGCCAACTCGGCCAGGACGGGATTCAGTATCCTGATCCCATAGTTCCGCAGCACGCGCTCAAGCATCCTTGCTTCGACGATCATTTCGTCGCACATCCGTCCCGTCATGGACTGGCATGTATAAGCTGTTATCATTTCAATAAGTAGGCACAAGACTGACCGATTTGTGTAGCAAGTGCCTCCTCCCTTTTGGAGTGCATTTTTCCCCGCCGACGGTGGAATGCAAAGAACATATGATCCATCTCATGAAAGAATGTGTCCGTAAGGTGCTTCTTCCCCATCTTCGTGTTTATGAATATCTTCGCCACGTACTTGCTCTCGTACTCCGTCAGGCCGCACAGGTTCCCCTCTTCCACGGTCTTGGGATACCGCCACTCGATATACACGGCCTTATTGACTGATTTCATTGTGGTATGACTTCCATGTCTTTCCAGGTGTCGGTAAACTTGTCGAACTCAATACCCACCACAGCAAGAGGTCCGAATCGGTTCTTAGCGAGTTCACCATATATACATCGGACAGAGTTATCTGGCTCGTCAGAGAGGATAGAAAAGAGGAGAACCGCTCCGCTTTCTTCCTCAATCGTGCCACTTTCCTTGAGGTCGGAGAGAGTGGGCCGTATTTCCTTGCCGGTCTTAGGGTCCCGATACAGCCTTCTAATCTGGCTAAGTGCAAGCACAGCACAATCAAGTTCTCGCGCAACATCCTTAAGTCCTCGAATGAAGCCCGAAACGTTCGCCCGACTGCTGTCTGCCTCTCCACCGATGTGTTGAATATGGTCATAGATCACAAGGTCCGGCCTGAGCTTCTCCGCGAGCTTTTTGACTTGGTAGATGTTAGGAGAAGGTTTGTCACAGAGCGCAAGTCGCTCTCCAAAGCCGTCCAGCTCTGCGTAAGCAGCGTCGAGCTTCCCTTTATCCTCGTCTGTAAAGTTTCCAGTGTTGAACTTATCGCCTGACACAGTTGATAGTACCTGTAGGAGTCGGTCGTATGTTGAGTCAGTAGACATTTCGGAAGTGAAGAACAGCACTCGTTTACCATCCCTTGCCAGTCTTGCAGCGATTGAAACAGCAATCGAAGTCTTTCCGATAGAAGGACGAGCTGCAATGGTGAAGATTTCACCCCGGCGGAATCCCCAAGTGTTACGGTCGATGATGGAAAGTCCGAGGGCCATCTCTGGTGTGGCATTCTTTCGGCTGAAGAGACGATTCCTGTGCGCCTTGAGATTGTCCCCTCCGGCGCGATACTGAAGTTCGTGGAGTTCGAGTCCAGATTTGGACTCTGGGTCCGGCTCTCCGTCGTAGATTTTGGTGATGATCCGCTGATTGTCCTCTGGCTTGTTGCCCCGGCCAAATGGGTCTTTCTCAAGATTCGCAAGGGCAGCTTCTCGGCTAAGTCCCTTTGCCTTACAGAAAGCAACCAGCCCGTAGGCGGCCTCACTTCGAGATTTGTAGCCAATGTCTTTAGGAGCGAGCGTGTTAACGGCAGCTGAAGGTGCTGCTGCACAAGCTTTAATTCTGTCAAGAATTCCGTTGCGAAGGTAGGGTAGACTCGGAAAGTCAATGAATCGGGCGACGCGCCAACTTGCTCGATCACCCTTGGTCGATGTCGTTCCCAGGAGCTTAACCATCCTTGCAGTGTCGAATGTGGCATCTAACGTGACTCCTTCTGGAAGAACCTTACGCATTTCTTCCTCAAAGATTTTGTAGCGTCCTTCAAAGTCCTTAAAGTCTCCGACCACAGGAGACTGCAATCGGTAGAGAACAAGGACCCCATTTCCACTTGAGGCAATGTAACCGCCGGTAAAGTGACGCAGTAGCTCCCGACCTGCCTGAATAGCGCGGGTAGAGAGTTCAATCGACGCTGCCGAACCGCGTTCTCGATCAGGGTCAATGTCCGCAGTGATCGTCCTAAATTCGTGCAAAGTACCATTGGCTTTCCTGGCGGTGCGTCCAATATAGCAGTTCCCACGTCCATTGAACTTTCGAGCCCAGTCCACCACAGCCTGTTCTCCCTTGATGATGAGACGACTGATGACGTGGAGGTCCCGGAATTCTTTTTCATCTGGCTCCCGGCTGTTCTTTCTCTTGAACTCTGTAAGCCGGTCCTGGAACTCTTTATCCTGCTCCACAGGAGAACCCAGAGGGATAATACATCTAACATCGGAGTGACCTTCCGGCGTCTCGCCATGTCCGAGCAGCCTGTAAAGCTGTCGTACTTGCGGCTCCATTATTTCCATGCAGTGCTCCTATTTTCCGTGCCACGGAGTTTTCTCCAAAATTGCCATGAGATGCTTGGTCTGACGGATGGCGTCATCCAAGGCGTTGTGCTTCACACCCTCTGTCTTTTCCACGACGACATCTGACATACGCGCCAAGGTCCTGTAGCACATGTCGTTCCGATACGAGACTGGGTACTGAACCCCACAAGCCTCGAAGGCGTTGCGGAGGATTATGTTGTCGAACGTGGCCCCATTGCCGAACAGGTACGCGGCCTTTGGGAACCAGTTGGCGAACGCATAGAGCGCACTGTGCAGGTCCTTGCGCCGGTTATCAAAGAGTGCCGACTGCGCCTCTTTACTCTGCTGAAGCCACCACTCCACAGTGTTGGCGTCGATGTGCAGCCCGACCTTCTCACAGGACTTGAGCGATACCGTCTGATAGAACAGCTGATCATTGGTAAACTCGTCCTGTTTGACATTGGTCCAGAACTTGACGGCCCCGATGGATATGATGGCCGCATCCCGGCGCGTGCTCATGGTTTCGAGGTCCACCATCACCATGTTGTAGTCTGATTGGATGTCCATCATTCCCCCGCGTCCCAGGCCCCAGTCCTCGTGTGGAACTGGTACACATGCAGCAAGTGCTTGAACACCTCGAAGTAGAAGCCGAGGCCTGTGAACGGCTTCTCATAGACCTTCGCCGTCTTTTTGTCAATCCTCACTCCCAACCCATCCCGAAATTTCTTAAAAATCTCTTCGTCCGAGAGTCCCTCGTTCTCGCCGTAGAGGTGCGCGTAAGCCGCGAGCTGTATACCAACCGTGTCGTAGATTTGGTTCGACGTTTTCCAGTCGGCAGGGAGCCAGAGGCCGTTCCAGTCTTTCCTTTTACCGATGAAGTCCCAAGTACCTTGGAAATTATACCGCTTGCTAATAACTGCTGTCTTAGGCTCAGCACTGACGACCTCCATTCCAGAATGATCATACCATTCCTTGAAGTTAGTGAAGCACAGCTTGACCATCTCCACGTTCACGCCTTCCTTGTACTCCACAGGATGGGGCTCCTGGCCCGTGATGTACTGGTCGATGTGTTCATGGACCGCCGTCCCGAAGTCGGCGCTCTCTTGCTTGATCCTGTTGCATTCCTCGTTCCCGTACTTGCCGTACCAGGCATATAGCGCGGGCTTGTCGAGACACCCGATGACCTGGGTGACCGAGGGGATGCGAATTCCTTTGCTGACTACTTCTTTATGAGGCATACTCTACCTTTGATACCACAGGATATGGTGACTTATAGACCATCAATGTTTTCGTCGGAGGTAATTCACCAAATGGAACCTCGTCAAAAGAGTCGTGAGCTATCAGCACATTGACCGTGTGACTGTAGTCATTCTGGCTTACTCCCAGAATCTTGCTGCCCATCGGGAGCAGGTGTTCCAGAAGCGCCACTGATACCGGCACTACTGCTACTCGTCTCGATTGGTTCTCTTCCGACTTCTGGTTCAGCTCCTGACTTTCCATGACGATACCCTCCGATGTAGGCTTGACGAATTGCTTCTGTGATACATGGACAGAACTCATGTCCGCCTATATACTTGAATGGCGGCTTCGTGTAAATGCAGGGCTTCTGAAGGATAGCCTTGCAGATTTCGTTTACAGTCGGATCACTCATTGATGTATTTGACGGCTTCATCAGCGGCCTGGCGCACAAAGGACAGATACTCAGTGACGTTCGTGGCTAACTGCCCAAGGAACGGAGACTGAAGCGCGGCCTGGAAGCTGCCTTGACGCTGTATCTGCCGGGTCTTGAGGTCCATGCCAGCGGCCTGAGTTGCGGGCTTCGGAGCTTCAGCTTGTGCTTTCGCTTTGGCGGCTGCTTCTTCAGCATTGGCCTTGGCCTTCTTCAACGCTTCCTCGGCGGCTTTGACGGCATCCGTCTCTGCCGGAGCAGTGGTCGGAGCTGTCTGAGCATCTTCCACGCCGATGATCGAGTTGATGTACTTCTTGCCGGTCTTTGACGTGGTGACGGAAACTTTATATCCGCTTCCGACGGCGAAATGCTGGGGCGTCAATGGTTCATTCACACCCATCCACGTTTTCTCGTCGATACGCACGCCGAACTTTCCTACTTGCAGGACCTTGATGTTCTCTACTGACTGCGGTCTTTCAGTTGTTGCAGCACCCATTTTACTTCCTCCTTTAGGGGACCAATACTGGTCTATGCACACTGTGTTGCCAGATGCGAATAGTATTTCCATACTGTCCTTTCAAATTGACGGGCGGACTTTATTGCCGCCCGTGCATCCCAGGCCATACTGAGGAGATGCTGCCCATACACTCCCTACCGCTTATGTGAGTTGGTAGGCGATGGCCTTAAAACACTTTGACTTTGACTCGACAGTGCAGGTCCTTTGTGATCGTGGGGTCCACACCGTACAAGTCATACTGCTCATACCCGACACCCGTCGCCACGTCCAGACGGTCCTTGATCAATGAGTACGTGAGATCGAGCGACCCATGCCGGTCGCGGAACTGCGTCGCCGTCGTGACGCCCGCCTCGAAGTCCCAGGACGCACGCTTGGTGACCTGGTAGCTCATGATGGCCCCGAACTCAGAACCTGATCCCATGCTGGTCAAGTAGACCGGGCTGAACGTCAGCCACAATGAGAGCGGAAGAGCTAACATATCTCCCACACAATAGCTGTGTGGCCTCCGCGATTCGCCCGGCGTGTCCCTGAGTCCCGGACCAAGCCAGCCTTCACCAGCTCGTTGACTCTTCCCGTGACGCAGTTGATCGGCCACGCAAGCTCGTCAGAGAGCTGCATGAGCGTCGCACCAGCGGGGAACAAACGCAGGATGCTGAGCACCTGTGCTCTCCGGCCTGATAACTGAGGCTTGATTGACTGATACGCTATTGTCGATGTTGGTTGCATTTTATTATCCTTTCACGCACAAGATTTGTTTCAGCTCAGCCACTACTTCAACGAGGTCACTTTGATTTTCCATAACCTCGCCAATGTCCTTATAAGCTGCTGGAATCTCGTCGATGATAGCTGCATCCTTTCGACATTCAACCCCATCAGTTTGCTGCCGCAAGTCATCGACTGTAAATTGATGACGTGCTTTTGTCCGCGACATCCTTCTACCAGCGCCATGTGAGCAGGAATTGAACGATTCGGGGTTACCCTTACCCCGAACAATGAAACTTCGTGTTCCCATCGAGCCGGGGATAATTCCCATATCCCCTTCTCTGGCTCGGACAGCGCCCTTACGAGTGACGATAACGTTTTCGCCATAGTGATGCTCCCACTCCAAGTAATTGTGGTGACAGTTGACTGACACGACCGGCACAAGAGGTTCGCCGCCATTGAAGAAGTAGCCGAGGTCCTTGAGGATACGACGCATCATCTCATGGCGGTTGCTCATGGCATAATCCTGGGCCCAGCGCACATCATTCACGTATGCGCTGAACTCAGGAGTTCCTTGAGCAAAGTATGCAAGGTCCGGGTCTGGTAGATTGATGAACATCTGTTTCATCAGGCCCTTGGCCTTGTCGATGTGCTTCTCGGCCAGGACCTTTCCGATGTTCCGTGAGCCGGAGTGAAGCATCACCCACACTTCGCCTTCCGTGTCCAGACAGACCTCAATAAAATGGTTGCCACCGCCGAGCGAGCCCATCTGTGACATCGCTCGCTTCGTGTCATTGCTTCCGATCTCTGGCTTTCCTATCGCCGTCCATCCCGCCCAAGCCTCAACTTGTGTGGTGAGGTTGCGGTTGCTCTCGAATCCCACAGGGATTGATCGCTCGATGCTGTGCCTAATCTCCGCAAGTTTTGCGTGCAATAGGGCTTTATTCTCCGCACTGAGACTGAGCTTGACGGCCATCATCCCGCACCCGATGTCAACGCCGACTGACGCCGGACAAATAGCGCCCTTGGTCGCCACGACCGAGCCGATGGTCGCGCCGCGCCCGGCGTGCACGTCAGGCATGACAGCCACATGCTTAAAAACAAACGGTAATCTCGCTACGTTTTCAAGCTGCTGCTGGGCCTCGACCTCGATCTGTTTCGACCAGACCTTGACCGGCACGCCGCTCGTTTCGATGATTGTCGAAATGGGCATGTTAAAACCTGAACCTCACGAAAACGAACGCATGTTTCGTCGCAGTGTATGACGCCACGAGTGAGGTGTTGGCGAACCGCAACCAGGGCACATATCCGACACCCACGTATGGATCAACGATGTCTAAAAGATTCGACTTAAGGCTGTACATCTTTGGGTCGGTGGCCATTCCGATTCCAGTGTGAATGCTGGCCCGTTTGAAGTAGACGACTCTCGCATCCAAGGCGACGCGCAGCGTGTCGCTATAACCGATACCCAATCCTGGCTCGAACCCAACTCCGAACTGTCGGACCTTCACCGTCACATTTCCATTCTTGTCTGTGGTAACCACTGTCGATCCTGGGTCCGGCTCATAAATCTTTTGATCTATAACCTTGCCATTCTTGTCCTTGTGCTTGATGTCGATGACGTTGCCGCCATCTTGATAGGTGAGCTGTGCCGGTCCCTTGACAGTCGTGGGCCGGTTACACCGCTGAAGCAGGAGCGTACACCCCAAGACTCCGACGACGATTAGGCCTACGTTCTCTCGTGTTGTCATGACTGTTTCCCCTTGTTGGAATAGGCAAAGCATCCAACCGCCGACGCATACGCCGCCGCGTCATACGCATTAAGTCCACAGTGCAAGGTCTTGTAGATGATCGCGGCTGTGTAGCACAGCATGATGCAGTCACCGTCGATGTCTAAGAGACTTTGAATCCAATCCCAGTAGAACTTAATCTTGTCCAGCATGTTTGGCGTCCTCCATGAATTTGTGAAACTTCTTGGTCGCCCGCCACAGGTGAGTCCGCAGTGACGACTCCGACATGTTCAACAGACCTGCCGCCTTGAGCAAACTGAACTGATGTTTCATCACCATGTTCCATACCTGAAGTTCTCGTGCCGTGAGAGTCTGGCGAAATTCCTTCAAAAGCTTGACCGTGTTAGCGTCTTTCTTAGAAGGTCCGTAGATGAAGCCATCTTCGTCGGACACGATGTCAGGATTTGCTTCTAGCGGCTCGCGGAAGTCGTGCAACTCTAGCCAATCTTGATAGTCATCTTTGACTGGTGCACCCTTCGCACTGGCCTGTGCTTCTCGTATTGCTATCTCGGCGTTGGCCGGGTCCGCCTTGAATGCTTCGATTTCTGCTTCGAGAGCCGCTTTCACTGAGTCCGTCATTTCTGGCGGGCAATGGCTGCTGACACGCTCTCTGTTACCGGCACTTACCTCCGATACGTGACCAATTCGTCGTTTTCGTGTTGATTTATCCATAGTTCCTCCTATAATGTTAATTATCGTTAAGACGGGCGTTTCGACGCTCACGATTGAGCCTCGCCCGCATCTTGTAATTGTGGCTGAACACAGTGTTGCGTAGTGACTTCCGTGTCTTGCGGCTCGGTGTGTCTTTGGCTTTAGGGTACGATTTGAAGTTCATTTGATTCCTCCCGTTTCAGTTCTTCCAGCCGCGCCCTCATCCTTTCGGTGGCGAGCATGGACTGGTAGAACAATTTCTTTAACTCCTGTATGTCATCCATTGGTCACCCCCACCAGGTCGTGCTCCCATACCCGCCACACTTTGTAGCCCTGGTTCTTGAGCAACAACTCCTGCCTCTCGTCGCGTCTCTTGTTCGTCGCTATCTTGTTGTACCAGTAGAGCGGGAGACGCATCGCCTTCCTGAACGTGAGGTGCTTCGGGCAGCCGTGCCAGAAACATCCATCGACGAACAGGCACGTGCGTGATGATCGAAAGTAAAAATCAACGTCGATCCCAAGCACCTTTACGTGCCTTCGCCACCCTTTGATTCCATCGCGCTTGAGCACTTCCATGATTGCCAGCTCCGTCGATTTGTTCCCCTTGCTGCGTATGCGGCTCATGATCTCTGATCTGGTCATTGCCTAATCCTCCTGACCGGCAGATGCCGGACTCCTATCCGCTTCTCCTCCGCATATGAGAACACAAGCACGTCCACTGATCGCTTGTGTCTCGCGTTCATCGTGTCGTTGACCACCCGCAGCCCGATCTTCGGAATGCTTAGCACGTCTCCGTACTTCACGACGCCCGACTTAAGCAGGTCTTGACTCACCGCGCACCCGTACATCGTGATCCCGTCGTCGATGGACGTGGTGCAGTGGTATCTGTTGATGCACTCCGGCTTCGTCTGCGCCGGTATCGGTTGGTACGCCGTCACGGTCATTGTGCCGAGTGACACGATGAGGAGTAAAGGATTCATTCGTAATCCGCGCTCGTTGCTTCCTCATCCTCTACCTCTTCCGCGTAGTCGTAGTCATCTCCCCAGTCCTTCTCATGGTTGTACCACCAGTCCGACCTCGCGGCCTCGATGAGTCCAAGGCGCACGGCTTCGTTCAACTGTTCGTTGACCTCCGCCTCTGTCGCGCCGGACTCGATGAGCCATATCACATGATCGTTGCTCTTGAATCTCGTGCCCTTCTCTGCCTCGTCCGGCAATGTGATCGCGTCTCGGATGAAGTCTATGACCGTAATAATTCTGGCCTTTGTTTCCGTCGAGAACTTCGGTGCGTCCACTCTCAGTCCGCTCATGTTCATTGTGTTACCTCCGTTCCAAGTCTAGCAGATGTCGGCCAAAATTGCAAGCCCTTTTTTGACATCCATAAGATTTTCCGTCGGTGAGAAAAGATTCGACTTAAACTTTTGATCCTGGCTTCAAAACCCCCTTGCACTACAACGCCCATAATTCGCCCTCCTGTAGTGTAAACCACTTGTTGCCCTTGGCTCTGTTACAAGCGATGCAGGAAAGCACCATGTTTGAAATGTCTCTCACAGGTCCGCCCTTGCTGATAGGCTGTATATGGTCTATCGTGAGACAGTCCAAGGGGTTAACGCGCCCACAATAGGCGCACTCCGCCCCGCCATACTTCCAGAAGAGCCAACGCCGGTAACGCTGTACCTCCCATGCTGTGAGCCTTTGAGGCTTGCGGGCCTTTTCCAAGGCCCACAGCATAGGTTTTATCGCGGTGTACTCTAAGGCCCGCTGTACAGCCTTCATGTGCCGGTCACGATCCCTAACAGCATTACTCATCTAACAGCCTTGACTATCCTGATACTGTATGATTGTCTCGCCACAGTCTAAGCACCTGTACTCTGTTTCGTATGGATCAAATCGCACAGGGTCTAGCCGGTGCTCGCCATTCGGTAACGTTGCCTTTGTGCATATCCCGTTAAACATGTGTCACCCCTTTGTTAGCGAATTGAACTAAGGCAATGGCCGCGAACCAAAACCGCAAGGCCCGCCGGTATCCGCCTAGCCTGTTGTACTCCCATAGTGTCACTTGCACATTCTGTATCAGCTCCGCTCGCTTAGTCATGCCTCTGTAACCTCCGTTTCGTTTGCTTCGATTGGCGGCCAGATAAAGGCCGTGACCGTGTGCCGGTTCATCTCGTGTTGTAGCTTACTGTCTGGGCCCTTGTCATGCTGTAATGGTCTTTGGCACGTCTCACAATACCAGCGGTATTTCATTTTTGTATTACCTCCGCTCTTGATAGGTAGACTTCAGCCAACAAGCTAAACAACGCCCCGCGCCGTGAGTCCATGAATACCAGGCCCGCCGGTGCTACTGACTGGGCGTTATAGAATGCGTTCGCTTCCATGCACGCCATGAAGTGCCTATAGTCTCTGTCGGTCATCGCACATAGCCCTCACACTTTCTATCTGCATCCGCTCTAATGGCGTAGGCTCACGAGTGCCGTACTCTTGATAGCACCGCCGCCCGCAGTCTCGCTCACAGACTCTTAGCCCATTGAACCGGCGTAACGCGAAACATTCAGGGCATGGCACATATTGCACTAGGTCACCATGCACCGCCCGCGCATACGGGCTATCGCGCTCATTCTCTCGCGTCCACTCCGTCATAAAGAACACGATACAACACGCCGGTATGTTCGAGTGTAACCCATAGGTTATGTCGTACTCCGCGTCCCTCATGCTCGCTTTCCCTCCTCTGTGAATTCGTATTCATTCGCCCTTATGCTCTCGTCTACCTGCTCCGTCGAGTAGTCATACTCTATCTGCTCATTGAGCATGACGCGGTAGTCCTCTAACAGGTCATGCAAGAATTCATGCTCCGAATTTTCGCGCTCCGTCTCATCGTTGGAGTTTAACTCCTTCCAATACCGGCTAACCGTCTTGAACGTCTCGCACGTCTTGCCGTGGTTCTCTCGAATGGCCTTTGCACAGTCCAACGCGCCGCCGGTGAATTCCCCCTCATTCGCTCGCCGGTCATCCAGCGTGTGAATGTCTAGACCTATGTTCTTTGCATCTTCAATGACGTTATCAAAGGCCCATTGAGCCATAAGGCCGCCGTCATCCCTGAACCATTCGCGGGCCTTTTCCTTCGCTGATTCGCTTAGCTCGTCGAACTGGTAAAGCTTCACAGTAATTTCACGCATGGCTATTTAACCTCCTGTAGTGCTTTCACTACCTCGTCATGGCACAGCGTATAATGCTTTATCTGCTCGTCGATGTCCGCGACACTATCCGCGAACCCGTAGGACTTTTGCTCTTCGCGCTCTTCCTCCAAGGCCGCTAACCGATCCTCATAGTTTATCTTTGCCGTCGTCAACGCTGATATGATCAATCCTAGCATGTTAGGCCGCCTCACTTTCTAGGCCGAGAGTAACCGCCATGCGTGCCACTTCGCGCATGGGGATACGGTGACAGCCTATGATTAACTTCCCGTCATGAACGCCGGACACCTCATAGCCGCTGATTTTGAATCCTTGGATAGACTCTCCGCGCTTCATCATGCCCCACAGTGTGCGAGCCTCTTCTATAGATACATACGCGCCCCGCGTTGTCTCGATGTCATTTCCTTTGACACGTAAGAGCGTAGGCAGACTGTCGTTATAGTAGAAGTCTCGCGGTAGGTCTAGCCCCGCCTTCCATGCCTTCGCCGTCAGGTCCTGTATCTCTTCGCCCCATACGTTCAAGGCTTGTGTTTCCTCTTTGCGCCTTTGCTCAATGATCGCGTAACGCGCCGCGCACTTCAGCCGGTTAGCCTCTTCGCGCAGTGCCCGCCCCTGCGCTAAGTCCGCTTCATGCGCCCATTCCTTAGCGTTCAGAATGTCGAATACGTCATCTGGCAAAGACCGTATGGCCTTGCGCCGCTCTTTGGTTATCTCGCTCTTGAAGTGCTCGACGTATTCCCTTGCTTCATTGCTCCATCTAACAACGTCTTGAAAATAGTATTTCTTATTCTCTCTCGCTCGCTTCCCTTTCTCTGTCTGTGAGGCGCACAGCTTGACGTAATGGTCCGCGTTTTGATTATGGTCTGTGAACGATGGAACAAAGAACACCTTTTTATGGTTGACTGCACGGATAGCGATAGTCTTATGTCTCGCCGTAGTGACGCTATAGTCATCCGTGGTGAAGAGCACAACGCCGGACACATGGCGGGCTATCTCGAAATGGCGGCCATAGGAAAAGATGCTAGGACCGTCAAAGAAGAAATGCGAGCCATGCCCTCTAGCCTGTGACTGATTCGCCCAGACGTGCGCCACTTCATTGTTGTTTCGGAGTGCTTCGCGCATGTTATTTGACCTCCTGTAGTTTTTGGTCTATCAACTTCACCATGACGGCCCCATGACCGATTTTGCTATAGTGGTCCTTGTTGCGTGTTGCCTTTGCGCCCATGATCGCTATCAGCCTCACGGGGTCAACCCAGACCTCGAACGTCCGTGCCATGCCGTCTTTACATCCCCATGTTTCAGTGGTGATGAGCTTGCGAAGGATAGGCCGCATGTCATTTCACCCCCGCTTTTATGATCTCGATAGGTGCTCTCACGGCCACCCCCACAACAAACAGCACGGCGAATAGCCCCATGATCGCCAACGGCACACAGATAGCAAGCTTGATGAGTAGCAAGGTTAAGCCTATCATTTTATCTTACCTCCTGTTTTAGGATCGTGCACGCTTCAAGCTTGATGCCTAACTCTGTGAGTCCCTCGATACCGAATGTAGACCCCTTGCGGTTACGTCCGAGAGAGTCAAAGAAATCATTTTCAATGGTAAACATTTCGAGCCATCCCGTCATCACTGGTATGTCATCCACGAGCTTGTAATTTTTCTGTGGCCGCTCCTGCTTCAGTATCACCCGCTCACCTACCGCCCGTAACTCTTTTTGTTCTTCCTCGACGGCTAACCACTTTAGGCCTAAGCTTTTGATTTCCATTGTGTTTAACCTCCTGCTCTAGTCTAGCCCCAGAACCCCGAAAAGTCAAGGCCTATTTTTGAATGTAGACATAACCTCCGAATTATAGAGGGGATTTAAACGGATTGGTCACGTATCAGCGCTTATATGAGGGCAGGGCTAACCTTTCAGCCGAAAGGCTGGTAGTGTCAGAGACGTGACGAACCGGCGGAGGTGAGTTACGGCGAGGATGCCACAGACGGCAAGGGCGGAGAGGGGATAGAACCCCCCGACAGCCGCCCGCTGATCGTCGAGGATGTCAGATCAATGACACTGTGCGCGAGAGGACTTTTTACAGACGTGCTCGACATTCGCGCCCTGTGGCCGCGCTTAGTCTGTGCAGGGCGCTTAACATTTCTTTACATAATTACGATTGTAGGGTGAACTCACGAGTTATAGAGGTGTTTTTGATGTTTTGGTCACGTATCCATACATATATGAGGGGATGTAAGCATTTTTATGCACCGTTGGTATCTGCCCTTCCTTGGTTATAGCGCATAGCCGCAGTATGGGCTTATGGCCTACGGCCAGCCTCAAAAGCTTCAAATTAGCCTCTCGTTAACATTCTGCTTAGTTAAATCAACTCTACTTATAGGAGCGTTTTATATGGGCAATCACCAGCCTAAAGGCGTCCGTTATGGCGGACGTGCCAAAGGCACGCCCAATAAAAAGACCATTTGGCTACTCGAATCGTTGACGGAGCACGGTTACGATTATGAAAAGATGCTCACCACGTTTTTAGACAAGGCCGCCAAGGGCGACCGGCACGCGCTGGACATGGCGCACCTGCTCGTTAAGATGGTCCCATACCTTGCCAACGCGCCGAAGGCCGATCAAGCAGTAGTCCAGATAGACAAGCTCGTCATCAATCGCATAGCGCACCAGCCGGAGGGTAACCCTCCTTCAATCGAAACCACGATTGAGCCGGTTAACATTCCTTCACAATCTGAAGAGAAGTAAACAGCGCGTCTTAACAATATGTTACAATGTTAAGCCTTATCAACGAATGTTAAGGCGGGTAAGGGGAGGGAGGTCGGAAGGCAGGTTAGTATTAGGCGGGAAGCTTGCGACATTTAAAAATCACCAAATTGACCCCCCTTCAGAACACCCTGTGAAATAAACTCGTTTTGTAACGCGCACTCAAGAGTGGCACTTTAGCCTCAGCCAATTTTTTTTTTAAAAATCTCTAAAATTCGCCCTGTTTTGGAGTTATGTTTTATGTGCACTTCGTGCCCTGCCAGGACGATTTCCGCGCACAAAACATAATCGAATGTGACATTCGCCTATCGGTAGGGCCGGTGGCTGTGACCCACTGTGGAAGGGTTCGACTCCCTTACGTCACCCCATAACGCGCATAGAACTCAAGGAGAATCGAATGAACAAGGTCCAGATCGACCCGGAGCAGGTCAACCCCCATTTTAAACACCCGGAGGCCTTCGGCCTCTCCCGCGAGGACATGAAGAAGCTGGGTCTTTTGGAGGAGTCCAAATAATGTGGCCCTTTGACATGAAGGGGGAACCGACCCCCACGCCAGCCCCGATGCACCAGCCGCTTGAGCGGACTGTCTCCGTGGAAGAGGTTTTGATCGCCCGGCTGATCCACCAGGAGCAGAGAATCCAGGGGCTTGAGCAAGCCGTCGTCATGCTGTCGGAGGCGTTCAAGCAGCTGGCCAACAATCAGAACCAGAACTTCCTGGCCATCCAGACCCAGTTCCAGCAGCTCGTGGCCTATGTGATGCGCCCCAGGGCGTCCATCGTCCAAGGGGAGTTCAAGGACAAGAACTGAGATGTCCGGGGAATCCAGGGAACTGGTATTCACCCCGCACGAGGCCCAGCAGAGAATCCTGGACTCGGAGGCAGAGCAGATTCTGGCCGTCGCGGGACACCGCTCCGGTAAGACCTCCGTGGGGGCCATCTGGCTCATCCGCGAGATCGCGGCGGACATGAAGGCGGGCATCAAGGCCGACTACCTAATCCTTGGGCCGACGTACCGAATTTTGAATCAGTCCACGCTTCGCACCCTGTTCACCTACTGGCCAAAGGGTCTGGGTGAGTACAAGAAGCAGGAGTCCCTGATCCAGCTCTCCAACGGGGGAGTCGTGTGGATCAGGTCAGCAGACAAGCCGGACGCCGTGGAAGGGCTGTGGGCCCGCCGGGCGTGGATGGACGAGGCGGCGCTCTGCGTCGAGACGACCTACGACAAGCTCTGTCAGCGCTTGGTCCAGAAGGCCGGGGACCCCAAGGGACGGCTCCTGATGACGACCACGCCGTATGGCAGCCCGTCCTCGTGGATGAACGTCAGGCTGATCGAGCAGCGGAAGTTCCTGCCGTGGCTCTTCTATATCAATTTCTCAATGGCCGACAACCCCTACATCGACCGGGCGGTCTACGACCGGGCGAAGGCCACGATGAACGTGTCCATCTTCCAGCGGGACTTCGAGGGGCGGTTCGTCCAGATCGAGGGCCTGGTGTACCCGGAGTTCAACCGGCACGACCATGTGTGCGAGCCGTTCGACATTCCAAGCCATTGGCCGAAGTGGTCGGGGCTCGACTACGGGTGGACGGACCCAACGTCCATCCTGGGCATCACCTACGACTCGGAGTCGAAGAAGTTCTACGTCTACACCCAGTTCTACAAGAATCACACCCTGGCGCAGGTCCTTGGGAAGTTCATCGACTTCAACAAGTTCACCTTCACCATCTGGGACCCGGCGGCTGTGGCCGTCATGAACGAGACGCGCACGGTATGCAAATTGCGATTTGAACAGGCCGACAACGACATCGACGTTGGCATCCAGCGCATCACGAAGCTCTTGAAAGAGAACCGGCTCGTGTTCTTCGACACGTGCGAGGACCTGATCCGGGAGATGGAGGGATACTGCTATGAGAAGGCTCCCGCGAGTGGAAAGGCTCCTAAACCTGCTCATGAGTGTTCTCACAGCCCTGACGCTCTACGGTACGGTTTCTCTAAGAACCTGGCCGGAGTATACGACCTGGTTAGGCTGGGTGGCCTTGCAAGAAAAAAGGCGGCTAAGACATTTGACCCACTTGATTTGAACAAAAAACCAGAAAGGCGCAAGGTCGAGCGCGACACCAACGAGCTTTTGCCGTACACGGCATTCACTAACGTATCAGAGGACGAATAATGGATTTAACTGAGAACGCGGACGAATTGCAGAAGATGGAGGACCAGGAAGGGTCTGACGAACTCGATCAACTGCAAGGCGACAGGCCGATTCAGATCGCAATGCCGGAAGGGTACGACAATGCCAAGAACGAGACTGAGGACGCCTACAGCCTGGCCGTTCAAAAGACGATGGTGTCTCAGTTCATGGGCGAGCTGACGCTCCGCGAGAACTGGCGCAAGGCCTACGAGATTCTGTGGTGGCAGATTTACGTTGCCTACATGAACGGCAACGTCACCAGCCGGACGCCCACGCGGTCCAAGATTTTCGTCCCTCTCATTTTCCAGATCATCGAGATTGCCACGCCGAAGCTCATCAGCTTCACGAGCGGCAACGAGAATCTCTTTGACGTTGTGCCGAACGACATCAACGAGGACGAGATCGCAAAGAACATCAACCGCCTCCTGGCCGACCAGCTCGACAAGAACGAGTTCAACGACAAGTACGAAACCTTTTTGAAGCAGCTCCTACTCTACGGAACGTCCTACTTCTGGGTGGACTGGGAAGTGGAATGGAAATGGCGCGTCAATCGCCAGCCGAAGAAATTCACCTACGTGGACGACAACGGCGTCAACCAGGAGAAGGTCACCTACGAAGAGAAGAAGCGCTACGAGATCGTAGGACGCCGACCGAAGCTCACTGTGCTCGACATTTTGGACGTGTACCCGGAACAGGACCACGCCGATGTGGAGAACCAGTCCTCCGTGATGATCCGCAAATTTATGAACCGGGACGAGTTCGCACGAATCTGCGACAGTCCCCAACCCTATTTTGGAAACAAAGAGATGGCGCTGGCCACTGGGACGACCTACAAGTACCAGGAAACCCGGCAGTGGAGAAAGACGGCGCGTGGTGAAATCTCTACGGTCGTGTCTAAGGACATCGAGCTGGTTGAGGTCTGGGGCTATTGGGACCTCGATGGCGACGGGAAGGAAGAGCCTTGCCAGATCGTCATCGCTAACCGGCAAGTAGTGGTCCGCGCAGTTCCGAACCCATTTGATCACCAAGAAGTTCCGCTGGTGAAAGTCTGCTTCTGCAAAGTGCCGTTGGAATGGTACGGTATCGGTCTGGTTGAGCCAGTGCTCAGCTTGCAGAACGAAACCAACCTCGTGCGCCGCCAGCGGCTCGATAACGTGAACCTCCTCATCAACCAGATGTACAAGGCGCTGTCTACGGACACGAGCATCGACGTTGACAAGCTCACGGCCTCGCCCAGCGGAGTCGTCCTCGTGGACGCGATGGAGAACTTACAGCCCATCGAGCGCAAGGACGTTACACAGTCCGCCTACACGGACGCGCAGATGATTCAGCAGGACATGTTCAATGCTACTGTGCCAGCCTCGCTGACCGGGAACATTGATGACATGCAGGGCAACAAGGGCGCTATTGGTGTCGGTGTTGCGAAGGTGGCCGTTTCACAGGCGATGGAGAAGTTTGCCACGGCGGCCAAGGCCATCGAGATCAAGGGGATCAAGAAGGTCCTTCAGCTTTTCTACATGCTCGATTTGCAGTATCTGACCAACTCCCAGGTCATCCGCGCTTTCTACGGCCACATCTTCGCGGACCCGGCAGTGGTGACCCCGGCCATGATCAGGACGGCGGCGGGCGTCAACTTCAAATTGACGGTGTTGTCCGAAATGGTCAACAAGGACCAGAAGGTCAACCAGATGTCTACGTTCTTCACGCTGGCGCAGAACCAGTTGGACCCGAACTCCATCGACACCATCCTGAAGCAAATCTGGGAGCTGATGGGCTTCGACTCCAAGAATATTCGTGCAGCTGGTTTGAATCCTCAGCCAGCGGCAGGTGCAGGGGGCGCAGGTGGCCCCGGCCCCACGAACCTTCCCGGCGGCCCAGGACCAGTCCCACCTCCGGCCAGTGACACGGCTGTGGCGGGCAAAGCAATTTTAGCGGCACATCAAGCTGGCGGCAACGGCGGATCACCGACCGTACCACTGGCTACAAGAACGGCGGCATCGGTACTTCCACAGCTAACGACAGCTGTACCACCTGTGAATCTTCCCGGTGCGGCGAGTCAACCAGTGGGGTTAAAATAATATGACCGTAAAAGACGGATTCAAACTGGGTGTTGGATTCATCCTGGCCCAGGTCGTTGTCAACCTGGCCTTTCAGGCGCTGAACCTGGTTTGGCTCTGGGTGATGGTGCACTGAGATGCCTTACGCGAGCCGGGCACAGCAAGGTTACTTCCACGCAGCGATGGAGCGCGGAGAGATGTCTCCCAAGGTCGTGAAGGAATTTGACCGGGCCAGCAAGGGCCGAAAGAATTTGCCATACCATGTGAAGAAGCAAAAGAAAGCAGCGAAGCACCACAGCGCGGTAGTCAAGGGATTGTCATACTGATCGGAGGATCAAATGGACTTTGCTAAAGAGGCGGAGGACCCGTATAACACGGAAGAGGAAAAGAACACTCTCATGAAGCTTGATGCTCTTGAGCGCCAGGCGCACGCGGGAGCATTGTTCGAGGACTTGCGCCGACATCCGGCATGGAAGAAGGTTGAGGAGTACATCAACAACTACATGCAGGAAGAGAACACGAAGATTTTCAATGACCCGGATGGCGACCATAGGAAGGTCATCTTCCAGGTTCAGGGAATGACGAAGCTTCGTAATTGGATTTATGCCCAGAGCGCGATTGGGCAAGTTGCATCGAAGGCAATCGCGGATCACTTCAAGGCGATCAACGAGGAAAAGAAAGCTTTAGGATTAGAGTAGGAGGAGAAGTTTCTTTCTATTTTTACCTGACCCCACCTGTGGTGGGACAATCAACAAGTAAAGGAGAAACAAAATGGGACACGCAAGCGAATCAACAGTAAACCCGGCTTCAATCGCTCAACGAGCTGAGGCCCTTGAGAAGAAGCAAGAGGAAGTTGCACAGCCCGATCCGAAGGAAGCGGAAGCGAAGGCCGCTGCTGACAAGGCTGAGGCCGACAAAAAGGCGGCTGAAGAGAAGGCAGCTGCGGACAAGAAGCCCGCTGACGATCCAGAGAAAGGCAAGGTCGAGAAAGACCCGGCCACTGGGAAGTTCCTTCCCAAGAGCAAGAAAGAAGCCAACGACCCGGAAGAGCTGAGAAAGTGGAACGTCCGCACCTCTCAGGAAAACGCCAAGCTCCGAAAGGAAATGGCCGAGATCAAAGAAGCGCAGGAAAAGACGTACAAGCTTTTAGCAAGCCTCTCAAAGACGCCAATCGACTACAAAGAGTTGGCGAAGAACCCCGAAGCCCTTCAGAAATTTGTGGAGAGCGAGCGGGAAGCGATGACCCAAGAGCACCAGGAACAGTTGGAAGCCCTTGCCGCCGAGAACAAGGCGAAGGACATCTTCATCGAGAGGACGCGGCGCGAGAACGACGCCGAGAACTACCCGGAATGGAAGCGCCTTTATCCTTCCATCGTGAAGCTGGCAACGGGCGCGACCGGCAACGGCGACCCCCGCGTGGACTTCACCAAACCGGCTGCCGAGGTCTTGGACCAGCTTTATGAGTTGGCTCTCCAAGAGAATCCCAAGGCTGCACCGGCCCCGGCTCCCGAACCGAGCGGAGAGAAGGTCTACAAAGAATCAGAGATGAAGGAAATCCTGGCCGAAATGCTGGCCAAGGAGAAAGAGGCCATTGCCAAAGCCGCAAGGGAAGATGCGATGAAAGAAGCGCAAGCAGCCCTTCGTGCCGAAGCAGCTGGCGGAACTGTGGCAAGCGCCGGGAAAGGCGCGGGCCGTATGCCGACAGACGGCCTGGCCGCGTTCAGGAAGATGACACTGGCGCAACAGCGCGAGTGGCTTCAGAATCACCCGGACGCTCAGCAAAGATAATCACCAAAGCCCCAGGGTCAGCTGCCCGTAAAATCGGGATACTCACAAGGCCCCCTGGGCACAATTTTAGCAGATAGGTCGCCGGTTCGAGTCCGGCCTCCTCCATCGGGGGAGTAGCTCAGTTGGCAGAGCATCCGCTTTACGCCGAAAGGCGTTATCGTGATAACATAAAGTTACCCAGGCGACGCTTCCTGTAATAAAAAGTTGAAGTTTTTGTTACATAGACCCTGGGTTCCAATTTCGCACGCAAGTGATCTGGATGATCATTCTAGTCTCATAAGCTAGAGGGCTGGGTTCGATTCCCAGGCGAGCAACCATATAAAGTTACCAAACAGGCCCCTTAATTGGACAAGATGATTGGTAACAAGCAAAGCCCCTCGTTTGTACGAGATAAGGCATGTGTCCATTACTAACGGACAAGCGTCCTTCGCGGACGCCCCACATAGGATTGATGCGCTGGCGGCTTGGACGGCCAGGACCTTGGAGCTTGTACAAACGTGCATAAGGAGATTTTGCGCTCCCGCGTATTTCGTAAATGAAAGGTGAAAGATATGGCTCTTAACACGAACCTTACTTCCACGTCGGGTCTGAATGACGCTTCCGCGATCTTCTATGATCGCAAGCTCTTGACCCGTCTCATGTTCTCTTTGTTCTTCCAAGAGAACGCTGAAAAGCGGACCCTGCCTCGGCAGTCTGGTACGCAAATTCAGTTCCTCCGCCCTGTGAACCAGGCAGCGGTCACCACGCCTCTAGGCGAAGGTGTAAACCCGAACGGCCAAGTCTGGCAGTCCACGAAAATCTTGGCGACGCCCGTGCAATACGGAGCGTATGTTGCTTACTCTGACCGGCTTATGCTGGAAGCGTATGACAACATCACTGAAGCCATCCACGATGTGCTTGGCTATCAGGCCGGACTGTCCCTGGATACCATCGCTCGTAACGCCCTCACCGGCAATATGACGATCCAGTATACAGGCGGTGCAATGACCGAAGGCGCTGTGAACACCCCTGCGCTCGCGGTTGACTTCCGCCGGGCGTCAGCGTTCCTGCGCTCGTTGGCAGTCCTTCCTTTCGAGGATGGTTGCTACCACGGGATCGTGTCCCCTCATACTTCGTTCGACTTGCAGTCTGATAGCAACGCTACCAGCTGGATCGAGCTGAACAAGTACATCAGCATTGAGCGGGTGCATGAAATGGCTCTAGCTGGCGAGCTTGGAAAGATGTCCAACATCCGCTTCCAAGAATCGCAGAACATCTTCACTGGCGTCGGGGCGATGTCTGCCGTGACGTATCACAGCTGGGTGTTCGGAAAAGAAGCCTTTGGTGCTGTCGATGTTGCCAACCAAGGGATTCAGAAAATCGTCCACCAACCGGGAGATAGCGGTGTGGCCGACCCCCTGAACTTGAACGGTTCAATCGGGTGGAAGTGCTATGCGGTATATCCGATCTTAGACTCCAACCGGGCCGTCGAAGTCATCGGGACCAGCAACGGATAAGCCTTAGTCCGAGGTTTGTGGGTTATCCTTCTCTGCGTAGCGGGGAGAAAACCCACACAGATTTGCAGCAGACACTAAGTCAGGCGGATTCAGGTGTAACGAACCCCGCCGACAAACAGGAGAAATAAAAACATGAGTGACGGAAAAGGCGGCGAGAAGTCCAGCGGACCGAATAAGTTTTCACTTCGTTCCGGGAAAGTTGAAGTTGGCCCTTCTTCCAAAGGATTCGATCAAGGCTCTGCCTATGATGCGATGAACTCGGAAGAGACTGGTATTGACGGTCAGAGCGACCTCAAGAACTATGGCGACCGGGATGCCTAATAAAAACCCGAACGAGGAAGTGACATTCAAATGTCCTTCCTGTGGCGAGATGCTGTCTGTCGAGCCCAAAGAGAACTCGGACGAAGGGAGCGACTACATGTCCGGGAACAAGCAGAAATCTACTTCACAGCCCAACGCGGCGACAATGCCGATGGGGCAGCTGAAGCACAAGATTAGCCAAGTTCCTGGGATGCCCCAGAATCCGATGGTTCCACCGAACCTGAGTTCCTACTAAGCGATGGACTTGAACGACCCGTTCAAACCCGCTCGTGACAGTATGAACGACCAGGGGGTTGGAACACTCACAGGTTTAAGCAACCTTCTAAAAAATGCCCAGCCAGGGAAGGCGGATGCTGGAACGGCTAAGATTCCTTTAGCTCTTCTTCCGGCAGGAGTCGGGCCTGGCCAACGGATTAGTCTGACCGTGACGGGAGTCGATCCTGTCTCTGGAACAGCTACCGTTGTGCCCGATGCTGTACAAAACGCTGTGGCTCCGGCCCCGGCGGCAGCCGCCAATACAAAGCCGGACGTGGTAGACAAGTCGATCACTATGGGACCGATGGATGCCTTCAAGTCCTTCTTGTTCCAGCAGACTCAGGACCAACAGGAGAATCAGCAATGACAGACTATCCTTCAGCAAACCCAAAGATAGGGCCGACAGAGAAGAAGCAACAGGGTGACCTGAATTTCGAGCACCACATGCTGCACGGAGTAGACAAAATGGCTCCCGGCGACAGAGTGAAGCTGGTGATTCACGGCCATGTGCATGACAACCACAGCGAGGACGACTTTGGTCCCGGCCATGTGCACATCAAAGTCCATGACATTCAGCATCACGCTGAGCAGGACAAGCAGGAGAACAAATCCAAGAAACCCAACACTTCTGAGATGAAGATGGAAGAGCTTAAGGCTCATGTCCAAGACATGACCGAGAAGCGGCGCAACATGGAAGGTCACTCAGAAGATGGCATCAAAGAGTCCGAGGAATAAAATGGCCGAGAACGGCGTCAGCATCAAGGGGTATGCCGATGAGGGTTCCTACCAGCTTGATGACGGAACCAAGGCGATGAGCCTTGAGCACGCGAAGGATAGTTATGAGTACAACCTTCGTCACGCCGAGGAGCATCTTGAAAAGGCAAAAGAAATCTGCCACAAGCTGATCAAGATGGGGAAAGCCGGGGAAGTAGAAACACCGAAGTCCCTCCTGGACTTGTTCAAGTATTTTGAGGAAACGAAGGACCTTGAGAGCGACGGCAAATCCGAGAATGCGGCTACCATGCCGCTAGACAAACTGAAGAAAAAGGTTCAAAACAAATCAGAGGAGTATTAACCTATGGGTCGCGCCATCTGTGGGCTGTACGGGAGCGAGTTTCAACGCTGTCTCAGGACATTGAACCCGAAGCTGCGAATATGCTGCGGGGAGACGGACCATGCGGCGGGCATCTACTACATTGATCCTATGGAGGGCTACATCCAGGTCTGTGGAGTGGACAAAGGGTGGGTTCCAGTTGCCACCACCGTTGATGACGTTGGCCACATACTGAAGAGTGGTTGGTATCGAGTCGTTAAAATTTTATTGTCACAAAACTTGACAACGCCACAGCTGGTGCAGAAGGTCTGGCCGGGGTTTTTCCTGTCACGGGTTCCCAAGGCAGAGTGGTACAACTCGGACGCTATTGTGCGGAAGATTGGCAAGTTCGTCACCGAGGAAGAGAACAAGCGCGGTATGCAGGGCATGACCGCCGATCAGATCATGGAAGTGGCGGATGATGTTCGCAAGAAGGATACAGACGGTCAGAAGTTGGAGCGCGACAAGGCCAAGTTTGACCTGGACAAGGCGACTGGCAAGAACAAAATCTATTTATAATTGGAGCTAGTAAACTATGGGCGTTCTGAGTTACGTCTTTCCGACATCGACGTTGAACTTCATGACGTTCACTGCGAAGCGGTGGGGCTACTACCCGATCATCACCCTTGTGGGCGGCGGGACAGCTGGGCAGGAAGTAGCGACCACGGACTCTAGCCACAACATTTTCGTAACGATTCAAAGCGGTGTGTCAACGAACGCGCAGGTGAAGGCCGCGATAGACGCGACCATCCCCTCGCCGACTGGGATGAGCGCTGGGGATTATACGTCTGTCACCATTGCAGCTGGTCATTCGACGGACGTGAATGTGCCTGGGTCCAGTCCCGCCATGACGGGCGGGGCGCAGCCGGACTTCAACGGATTTTACGCGGACGACACGATCACGCCCCTGATGACAACGTTTACGGTGTTCCAGTTCCCGCTCACGTCGCGGCACATCACGATCCAGAATCGGGAGATGACTGGGTTGAAGAGTATCGTTTATAGCTGGGATGGGATAAACAATCACGGTCTGATCGAGCCCAGCCAGTCAACGGTACTCGACAAGACGAACGCCACTCACATTTTCATGAAGTACATCAATGGAGCGCCATCGTATAAGCTGATGGTGAAAACAACGACATGAGTTCCTTTGATCAGTCTGATGTCTTTGTTGACAACCCTCCCGCAAACCCGGTCCCAGTCACGGTCGTCAGCGAGTTTGGGACGCCGGTCAACGTCTTTGGCGAGGTGGACGTTCCCTACGCTACGGAGACGACCATCGTTTCGTACACTGTGCCAGCCGGAAAGACTTTGAATTTGACGGGAGCTATGTGCTGGGGAGAGTACGTGGGCGAGGTGTTCATCCGCGTGGACGGCGTGCAGAAGGGTGGAGGATGGACCACGGCGGCTCAGATCACGTTGGACGTGGACTTTGACGGCGCTCCTGTGGTTGCCGTGGCTGCACAGGTCGTGACGGTTAGCATCATCCACTACAAGACGGCGACGAGACATTTCAAAGCGAACATCCTGGGAGGGACGAATTGATGGCGGACATCGGCATCACCAAGAACCTTGCGAAGGCCCGCCTAAAGACCCACATCCTTGAGATGCAGTTGCAGCTTCAGCGCATCGAGGAACGTCGCCTCACGTTGCAGGACGAGTTGACAAAGATTACAGAGAACGAGACAGCGGCCCAAAAAGATTTGGCCGAGACGCAGCATCAATTAGAACTCCTAGGAGCATAAAATGGCCGACAATGACGCGAAACTTCCAATCCGCAGCTTAGCTATTGACAACACCACAGAGGTTGCCGATTCAACGGGCACAACGATCAATCCTGCCAAGGAAGATGGACATCTTGCGACGATTGATACTTCTACGGCAGCTTCCAAAGTCGATCTCGACGAGATTAAGCTTGACACTGACAATTTAGACGTAGCGCTCTCAACGCGCCTCGCGGATACGACTTTTACGGCCCGCATCAACACACAAGGCCAGAAAACGATGGCGGTCTCAACCCCAGTGGTTCTGGCGTCTGATCAATCTTCAATTCCTGTCACGATTGTAGGCAGTGGTCTGGATTCTCCACAATACAATACCGCAGCGGCAGTTGCTGCTGGTGCTTCAAATACGCAGTCCTACACACCCGGATCAACCGTGAATCTTGATGGATTCGATGGTGCAGCGTCTGGCCAAGCTAAGTGGGAATTTCAGTATGGGACAACCGGCTCTGAAACCACGAAGGTCGTGAAATTCACCAGCAAAGGTGATCTCAATGTGTCATTCCGTTTTCCTCAGCCGATTTCTATCACCTCGGCTATGACTGTGAAGCTTATCCGAACGAACACTGAACCGGCCTTAGCGCAGGACCTGTACAGTACGATTCACGTTCACTAATCCGTAAAGGAGGAGTAGATGGCTGATCTTGGTTTGGATGCAAGTCCAACTCCCATCGAGGTTGTCGATGACACGAGTGGTTTTGAACTTGGAATTACAAGCGAACGAGCCGCGCTCGTTGAGGATGCCGATCACCTCACTGCAACGTACTCCGCAGCCGCTTTGGGAATCGTTGCGGCCCTGACTCCTACAGACATCTTCACCATCTACGGAAGCGCAACCAAGACTATAAAAATTCTTCGGATCGGTGTATCCGGCACTGAGAACACGGCAGCCATTCGTGACATCGTATTGATCAAGCGGTCGGCGACGAATACAGGTGGTACTTCTAGCGCAGTTACAAAGGTTCCCTTGGACTCTAATGACGCAGCGGCAACTGCAACTGTGCTTTCATATAGCGCTAACCCAACGGCGTTAGGTGCGGCAGTTGGAAACATACGGGTTGCAAAATTAGATATTCCTGCCACTAACCTGACCGGCACTGCCGACAGGATAGAATGGACATTTGGGGACCGGCCCGGTAAGTCCATCGTCCTGCGAAGCGCTAGTGAAGGGGTAGCAGTCAATTTAAACGGTGTTACGGCATCGACCAACTCATTTAACATTGATGTAGAATGGACAGAGGAATAATGGATATTTTGGTTCACCCCTCCGCGACAGAGACGAATAGTGGAAGCAGTGCTTCCGTTGGGACTGGCAACATGGCTCTTTGTGGAATGTTCGTCAACGTGACCGCCGCAAGCGGTACACTTCCATCAATGACGGTTCAACTTCAGCACAGCCCAGATGGAGTGGTCTGGTACAATTTGGGGAACATAGCCGTCACGGTATCCGGCGTATCCACGGCTTCGGCTTCACCGGCGGCGTTGGCATTGATTGCAGAGTACGCTCGGATCAGTTGGACTATATCGGGCTCTAATCCAAGTTTCACGTTCACAGTCGATCTTGTGACGCACCCAGCATAATATGGCTACTATACCGATGCAGGTTGATAATTCCGGCGTAACACAGCCTATATCAGGGACTGTCACGGTGTCCAACATGGTCGTACCTATAGGTGCACATGCGAATGCCTGGAATAATACCGCTGTGGTTAATGGAACGACATCAGCAATCATTGACTGCCAGTATGTGACCACGCTAACCATATTCGGAACTGTGAGTGCAAACCTGAACCCCCTGAGAATCCAGGCGAGCCAGGATGGAGTTAATTTTTACACCATCAGCAGCGTCTCTCTTGCCACGGGTAACTGGGGAACGTCCTTGACTTTTGCGGCCCGGTACTGCCGATTGCAGGCTGCCGCCGCCGCCAACATAACGGCCACAGTGGCTGGTAAATAAGCATGACCATCGTACCTGTTGCGGTGACGGACTTGACGAACCCGGTGGAAGTTCAAACATGGCTGGATGCTCACTCAGGCAACACTATCCTCACCATGTGGAACAACGGTAACACATTTTTTATAGTTTACCAATAGGAGCTTTTAATGGCAACGACTGGACAAGACCTTGTGAATGACTGTAGAGCAGAAGTGATTGAGCCGAATCCGGCTTTCTTCTCCTCCTCTCGGATGCTCGCATTGGTCAACCTCGCGCAAAAGGAGTTCGTGAGGAAAACACGCTGCCTTCAGAACTTCGCCTTCACCTCCACTGTGCAGGGGATTCAAATCTACCCCATGCCTAGCGACTGGCTGGGCAGCGAGAACGTGTTCTGGCAGGACCAGACCACGCCGGGGAGCCCCATCTGGCGGCGTCTGCGGCCCACGACTTTGGAGAAGATGGCACAGGAGAGCCCTAACTTCCTGTCCACTGACCCCAGCACATTCAGCAAACCACTGAAATATTTTGTGCATCAGAACAATCTTTACATCTATCCGAAGCCAGCGATGACGGGTAATGCCGACATCTTCATGTACTACCAGTCAAGGGAGATTCCCCTGACCGACCTGTCGCAGCCACTCTCGGTGGACGATTCTCTGTCCCCAGGGCTTCGCGCCTACATCCTGTGGAAGATGTGGAAGCAGGACCAAGAGGACCAGCTCGCAGAGGAGCAGCACAACCTTTTCAAAGAAGAGATCGGCTGGGGCATCAAGTGGCGCAATCAAAGAGTTTTGGACCTGAAGCGCAAGATCGACATCGAGTCGTACCAGCCCTTCAGCAACACTGACAGTACAAGGTCAATCGCCGGGTCTGTTAACCCGCTTGACATATTCTAACAGGAGCAAACAACAATGGAAATCAAAGAAACAGTTCAACTCAAAGGCAGCGTCAGTGTAAAGCTGATCGGAGCTGATGGGAAGATCAAGCAGGAGCATGTCGATCACAACCTCGTTGTGACCGTAGGCAAAAACTATCTCGCGCAGTGGCTGACGGCGGCTACCCAATCCACCCCGTTCATGTCCTATGTGGCGCTCGGAACCGTTCAGACGGGGCCGTCCGCTGGCGACACCGCGCTCAATGCCGAGTCAGTCGTGGCCGGGTATTCCCGCGTCCAGGGCGTTCTGAGCTTCTCCTCGAACGTGTGGACCAACACCGCCACCTTCAATCCTGGCAACGGGACTGACGCCATTAAAGAAGCTGGCCTTTTCTCGGCCTCTTCGGCTGGCACAATGTTCGCGCATCAGACGTTCAACGTTTATAACAAGGCAGCTGGCGACACGATGATCATCGTTTGGAGCGTGACGTTCTCCTAAGCCATACCGCCACACTAAGAGGAATCTAAAATGGCAAATTTCCCTGCATCTGTATCCACTAACGCGAACCTTTACATCGCGGTCAACGGACTACAGACCACGCTCGCGGCCTCCATTCTGGCCACTGACACGACTATTCAGCTCACCTCGACATCGAACTTCCCGGCAACGGGGTTCGTCACGATTGACAACTCCGAGGTAGTTAAATACACAGGCGTCAGTGGATCAAACCTGACTGGGTGTTCTCGCGGTGCGGACGGGACAACGGCAGCGCCTCACAGTCTGGGAGTTACGGTCGGCCTTACCATTGTGGCCGCCCATCACAACTTCCTGAAGGATGAGATCATTGCCATTGAAACTGCGCTCGGCGCAGGATTCGCACTCCCTCTTTCCGTGGCCAACGGCGGAACAGGAACGACCACCTCGACCGGGACTGGAAGCGTCGTACTATCGACCAGCCCAACCCTCGTCACTCCCAACCTCGGTACTCCCTCCGCAGCCGTCCTGACCAACGCCACGGGCTTGCCACTCACGACCGGCGTGACCGGGACGCTCCCCGACTCCAACACCACGGCCACGCCCAATGCCACGCCCAGCACCATTGTGGAGCGTGACGCCAACGGCAACACGAAGGTCAACACCCTCGTTGAGAACTTCTCCACGACCGTGACGGCAGCCGGTACAACCACTCTCACTGCTTCGAGTTCGCCAATCCAGCAGTTTACCGGCACGACCACTCAGACTGTCAAGCTACCAAACGCGACGACCCTTTCCATCGGCTATCAGATCACCGTATTGAACCGCAGCACCGGCGTTGTCACTGTGAACGACAACAGCAACGGCTTGGTTCAGAACATTTCCGCTGGCGCTCAGACCACCTTCACTGTCACGAACATCGGCTCAGCTGCCGGTGTCTGGGATGCAAGCACCTCCTCCGGGAGCGGCGGCGTCGTGGCTCAGTACCAGGAGTACACCATCGGGACAGCCTCCGGGACGTACACCGGCAGCCTCACTGTGGTCAATCTCCCATTCTCATACGTGGCCAACAACGCGACGTTGCAGGTCATCTACAATGGCCAGGTGCTGACGGTCGGCATCGACTACGTTGAAACGAACAGCACCACAGTCACGTTCAACTATTCCCTTGTTTCCGGCGGGATCATTGCCTTCAAGTCATTGTCCGGCGGGGCGGTCAGCAACTCCGTGGTCTATGTTCGTGAGGACTACGTGGTCGGGACCGCGCTCAACAACTACACAGGCAGCACCACAGTTTTCAACCTTGTCAACACCTACGTGACAGGCTCCAAGAGCTTGCTCGTCTACGTGGATGGCGACCTTCAGACGCTTGGCGCGTCCGTGGACTATTTGGAAACAAACAATTTAACTGTCACGTTCAATAATGCCCTGGTTAGCGGGCAGAAAGTCGCATTCCTATTCAGCCAGCCGGTCGCCCCAGGCGGGTCCGTAAACTCCGCCACTACTGGACAGGTTGCCTATTACCCTCTTTCTAGCAACGTGATCAGCGGTAGCGACGCGCTGAAGGTTGACCTCACGAATGGCAATGGCATCATCAAGGGAACGACGACGAACGACAATGCCGCAGCTGGAAAGGTTGGGGAATACGTCTCTGCTAATGTTACACGAGCGGCAGCTGTTACCTATGTGAATTCCACAGCATTTGTGGCATTGACAAGCATCTCTTTGACAGCAGGAGACTGGGATGTCACTGGTCAGGTCGGGGAGTTTGGTGGCACGGCCACGACAGGATTCGATGTTGAAGTTTACGTAGGTGTGCAATCTAACGGGTCAGATGGAGTATACGCTGTCAACATTGGAGAAACTACGTCTACCTCCAATGGTAACGGTGACACTGCTGCCAACATTCCAGCCGTTAGAATGTCTTTATCAGCTACTACGACAGTCTATCTATCTGTCGTGACGCAATTTACAACGGGAAGCGCCAAAGTCTATGGCCGCATCTCAGCTAGGAGGGTTCGTTAATGTCTACACTTTATACATCAGATGGTTGCATGTACGAGGGAATGGACTCTGCCACTGTGACATCACTTCGTGCGGAACTGGGTCGCTCTACCACTTTTGTGGATAAGGCCACGTATGATGCCTATCTAGCCGCACACCAAGGAAGATAACATGAGCGCAACTGTACTTGATCCTACACAGTCCCCATCGAACCAAGTTAACATCCTAGACAACGGGGGATTTGAAATATGGCAGCGTGGCACTTCTTTTGCTGGTCTCTCCACAAACAATGTCTATACAGCTGACCGCTGGGAAACAGACATGAGTGGTGGTGCTGTCATGACAATTTCTCAGAACTCTGCGAATGTCGATTCTGGCTCCTTCTCCTTAGACATGAATATCACAACTGTGGGGACTGCTAGCGCCAGCATCAAGCAGCTGATCGAGAATTATCTAGCTTATGCTGGAAAGACCGTGACTTGTTCGGTCCGAGTAAAGACCAGCTTGACAGGATTTCATATTGAACTATTTGACGGAATTGGCGGAGTGACGGCTGGAAATAACCACAGTGGAAGCGGCAACTTTGAGACGCTGACATGTACACGAACCATCAGTGCATCTGCCACTTCCCTGCGTATCTACATCGGATGGCCATCGCAGCCTCCATCAGGGACCGGGCACAGCTATGTTGACTCAGCGATCCTGACTGTGGGAACAGGAACTCCTGTGTTCCAGGTTCTTCATCCTGAAGTTGACTTGGAACGATGTCAACGTTACTACCAGCTTGGAAATTTAGACCACTGGTCACCGATTTGGCGACAAGATGCTTCAAATCAAGGAACTAATACGACGGTTCCTTTTCGTGTATCAATGCGAGTTGCTCCAACGGTTACTTTTACTAATAAATTCGCACTATTGCGCCATCTTCCTACGACTGGATCAGGTAGTTCAGTGGACAGTACAAACTGGACGGTTAGCGCAGCAAGTATCAGCACCTCTGAATTTTTAGATGCGTGGGCTAGAACTTCTGATCAAACGACCTGGGAACTTGTAGATGTTTCCGCTAATTGGACTGCTTCAGCAGACATGTAAGGAGAGAACAATGATTAAACTTCAACGAAATTCCGATGGGACGCCCAAGACTAATCACAGCACCCATGCTGCTGACCTTCTGTGTGATGTCTGTGGGGTATCTGCTTCGGGTGTGGACTTGAATGTCCATGCAACTTATGGCCAGGGTAATCAGACCATCAATTTGAAATGTGCTGACATCGGTGGATCGTGTAGTGCGATTACTTCTTGGCCGGTAACTGGTGGAACGGCTGATGCTGTAGAGCTTGCTTTGGTTAAGACGGCATAAGGAGATACCATGTCCAGAACAGTCCTTGATCCTTCGTTAACTCCCAGTGTCCAGCCTAATATTATTGACAATGGCGGGTTTGAGGTTTGGCAAAGGGGTACATCATTTTCCAATCCTGCTTCTGGGACTTTTACGGCGGATCGTTGGTATATCACTAAATCGGGAACTCCAACCATCAATGTCACACAGAACTCTACTGCTGCCAATGTTGACTCAGGACTTTATTCTTTAAAATTTGACATTACTGCTCTTGGTTCTGGTTTTGGCGAAGCTTATGTCCAGACCAATGTCGAGAATCCATTGGCTTACGCCAGCAAGACGCTTACTGTGAGCGTGCGCGTCAAAGCTTCAGTTGCCAATCTATTTCGTGTAACTATCAATGATGGATCAGGATTCGCTGTTTCTTCCTACCATCCTGGGGATGGTGCATTCCATACCCTGTCAGCAACTTTCACGCCTGGAAGCACGCCTTCACAGATCAATGTTCGTATTGGAGTGGTTGTTGGAGATACCATCCAGGTTTCAACTGCCTATTTTGATTCTGTAATGCTGACCTTTGGCTCGGCAGTACCAAGTTTTATCCCGATCAATCCCAAGGAAGATTTGGAACGGTGTCAACGGTACTATCAAGTGGCCACACAATCCTCGGCTGGCGGTGGTGGTTTTGGAACAACTCAGGTACATCTTGTTTGGCTATTTAAAGTCAGTATGCGTGCTGCCCCGACAATTACCTTTAATACATTTTCTATAAACTTACTGGAACCAAACGCAAACTTTGCGGCCAGCTCACCGTCAATTATTGGCGCTGTGGGCACGGACGGAGTTTCATTTGTGGCTACAATCTCTGGCGGGACTAATGCTGCCGGAGCATCATTGGCAAGCGGTTCAATCACAGCTTCAGCTGATCTCTAAGGAGGACCGATGTCAAACCTGACACCAGTCCTATATGGCAACCGGCTCTACAGCAACACCCTCTACAGCGAGAACTTTGACCCGGTAACGATCCAGTTTAACTTCAGCGAGACGATCAGCCAGGCCGACTCCCTCGGCAATGATGTTACCAAGCCTCTCTCGGATGCAATGAGCTTGCTGGACGCTTACATAACGATCATGCAGGTCGTAAAGACGGACACCATGACCCTGGCGGACGCCAAGGCGATTACCTTGCAGAAGCCTGTTAGTGATTCGCTAACATCCGTGGATGCAACTCAGGTCAACACGACCAAACCACTGTCTGACACGGTTACGCCGACTGACAGCAAGACTTTGAGCACGAGCAAGGCCTTGAGCGACTCGACGACCTCAAGCGACGCCATTGCCAAGAGCGTCAACAAGCCTTTGTCCGATTCCGTAACACCATCTGATGCTGCTGTGATCCGCATGATGAAGGTCCTCAGTGACCTCAACTTCTTGTCCGATCAAACCGTTGTGCGGACTACCAAAGCCTTGTCTGACTCAATGACCCTTGCCGAGGTGTTCCAGATTGCATTTGGAAAGTCATTTGCCGATGTGGTGACCACAGCTGACGCGATTGCAAAGACTTCCCGGCTGAGCAAGACCGAGATCATGACATTGGCCGATACCTTTTCGCGCACGGTTCAAAAAGCTTTGACAGAAACAGTCACCAGCGTGGACTCAAAGGCGTTGATCATCTCGCGCATCTTCTCCGAATTTGTGAACACGATGGATGCACACATTGTGCTGACCATCAATAAAGCATTGAACGACATCCTGCTTGTTCAGGACTGGATCAGCATTCGGCTTCAGAAGCCATCACTGTGGACCACCTCATCGAAGCCTTTGGTCGCATACAGTACCTTATACGGACGCCCGCTTTATGGAGTGCAGCTTTACTCAGGCCTATTCGCTACGGTCTGGATTTCGTTAAAGCCTGTGACGCCCTCAGTTAACGGATGGAGGAATCTTAACCAGTTGGAACCCTTAAGCTAATGAACAAACAAACTATAATCTTGCCAGGTCAACAGGTGGAGTGGGGATCGTACATCTCCAAGTATCAGCCTGACTCCCAGAAGGTATTGGACAACATGTTCACTGCCGGGTCCAAGAACTTCATCACGGACCAGACTGGTATGATCGACAAGAGGCAGGGTGGGGTTCAATGGAATCGAACATCCTTTTCAGGCCCGGCTGCGGACTCATACGAAGCTGTGTTCGAGAGCGGTGCAAGGCACTTTCTCCGGGTTGGCCAGGGAGTCCTATCTGCCTCGACGGGTAACGGTCTGTTCACCACGATCACGTCCGGCTACTCGGCCTTCGGCAACTTTGAATGGGCCACGACGCAGGACCGCGTGTACGGGGACAATGGCATCAATGCCCCGCAGGTCTACGATACCGTCACTGTGTATGGTGGCGTCACCTACTCTTTCACGACCGGCAAGACCAAGCCTATGGGGGCTCAGCCTCCTGGGTCTGCCCCGACTGCTGGCACGCCCACAGCTGGTGGCTCCGTCCCGGTAGGGCCTCATAAGTACAAGGTCACGTTCGTGTACTACGGATCGGAGGAGAGCAATGGCTCTCCCTCGTCAACTACCCAGACCACGACCTCTGGGAACCAGACCATACCACTGACGAACATCCCGATAGGTGGGTATGGTGTCACGGCACGGAACATCTATCGTGACAACAACGACAACAATTTCCTACTGCTCACGACGATCAGCGACAACACGACCACAAGCTTCAATGACACGCTGTTCCAGGGCGCGACGCCGACTGCAATCCCGCAGTTCAACAACCCGCCACCGACGTTCAGCAAGATCGCCTTGTGGTTGGATTCCCTGTGGATCACTCCTACCGGCGAGACGAACACGATCCGCTACAGTAACGCAGGTAGCCCGGACATCTTCGACCCGGACAACTTCATCGTGTGCCAGTCAGATGACATCATCACGGCCATTACAGTTTACAACGGCAAGCTCTACGTGCACGGCCTCCACAGCTTCGGAAGCATCGAGGGGACGACCCCCGACACGTTCTTCTACAACAACATCAGCCGCACCATCGGCTGCACGGACAATCGCTCCATTCAGATTCGTAGCATCGTGTCTGTCCCAACGCTTTGGTGGCTCTCGGACAAAGGACTCTACTATTCCAACGGATACACAGTCGAGTATGGATCGGACTTCATTCAGGACCTTGTTAACCTGAATCTGGCACAGGTTAACTACTCGACTAACAAGAACACGCAGAACTCGCAACCTCAGTACCTTGGGGACACGTACACGCAGGGGATAGACATCCTTTCCCTCCCTGGGACGATCACGACCATCAACCCGGAGTCAGAGTATAACCAAACCTCAGATTGGCTTGGCGGATCAGTCGTGACGAACATCAAGACCTCAGATTCAAACTTTGCTGAAGCGCCGACTCTGTTTGCTCCATCGTTGGGAAGCGGCGTGCTTGGAGGTCAAGCTCAGATTTCCGGCCCCAATGTGACACTGCCGGGCGGAGGAAACTTCACTGGCGAGTCGCATGGCGAGACGTTCAAGGCGAACTTCTTCAACGAGGCATTGAACACCTTCTACAACTGTGCGAAGGTCGCTCAGCCATTCGTTCCGTCCTTGACCGGCGTGCTTGGCACAGTCTCTGGATTCGATTTGAACAGCTTTGCTTTCGGCAGCCCCAGCACCGTTCCTGTGACGGTCGCTGTCTACACGGATGTGGGTGGACTGCCAGGCTCCTCACTGGCCTCTCAGACTTTCAGCCGCCCAGTGTCGAGCGACACTCCTTTGAACATTCCTCCGGCCACGCTCAACGTTAGCCTGACTGGCGGGACGCGGTACTGGATCGTCATCAGCCTTGGAACTGTGGTTGGCCAAGGACAAGGGTTCTTCAGCGAGGCAGGACAGAGCAGCACTTGGAGTGCAGGATTTTCGGCATACGCGATTGCTAACGGCGTGACTTGGGCTCCGTTCTCACCACCCCATGCCAGTTCACCACCTATTTCTTTGACCGGCGCATACACCTACACCGTGACCCCGGTTCCCGAATCAGGAACTTGGTCGTCCCCAGTCTATGACTGTGGGGCCATATCGAGCGTTCCCGCGAGCCTCGTGATCTCCGGCTCGTACCCTGGCGGCGTCACGTCGTCCAGCGTCACTGTGTACACCTCAGCGAGTCCTGGGATGGGAAGTCCTAACACGCAGACTTTCAGTAGCCCCAATGGCACATTGGCCTTGACGTTGACCGGCCTACGGTACTGGCAGGTCATCATCACGATCAACACGTCCGACAGCCGGAACGTCCCGTCTGTCAGCGCACCAACGATTTACTTCAGCACCACCGCGACCTGGGTGTCCCAGCCGATCCATGCCACCACGGACAATACCGGGTGGGGGACGCTCACCTTCTCTGGCAACGTGCCGAACAACACCAGTGTGACGTTGGCCATTGCCACGTCGCCTGACAACATCACCTATTCGAGCTTCGGCCCGATAGGCAGCGCGGTGACTCAGCCGTGGGCGAAGATTCAGTTCATCATCTCCACCGACCCTGGCAACACGACAAGCCCGTCCATCTCGGACGTGGCCTTGACCTGGAACTTGATGTCAACTATTGAGAGCAGCCCCATTGACACAGGCACGACCCCAGCCGGGTTCAGCACTATGCAGTTCGAGCAGAGCAACTCCGGGGTCGGGACCGTCACGATGTACATCCGCACCGCCTCGTCATCTGGCGGACTCTCGTCAGCGAGCTATGTGCTCGTCCCGAATGGAACGTTCCCGAATTTGACCCCGCAGGAATTCCTTCAGTGGAAGCTGGTGTTTACGGCCTCGGCCAATGCCTCGCCAGAGGTCACCTCGATCACAGTCAACTGGTTTGTGGGGACCGGCGCGTCAGGTGTCAGGGCTGCAAGCCTGTTCTTCAACAAGACCTACTACCTGTCTGTGGCCACCATCGGATCGAACTTTAACAATGTGCTGATCCAGCTGGATCAGTTCGGGAAGTTTCGCATACAGAAAGACAATTCTGTGGGCACTTTGCTCCTTTACTTCAACACGCTTTACTTCACGGACGGGACGAACGGAAACATCTACAACGGGTTCATCGCCCCTACGGACAACGGCACTCCGATCTCGATGGACGTTCGGACGAAGGCTTGGAGCGAGAGGGACAATATGTTCCTCAAGATCGCTCGTGGCATGAAGGTCACTGGCATCCACACCGGGACTCTGTTCCATGCCTACTACTCAACTGATCGTGGAAACACCTGGATCGAGATGTTCAACGAGTTCGGGTCATTTGGATACCAGACCAACACCAGCGGGATGGAATTCGTCACGATCTTCGTGCCGGACGCCGGTACGCTCGTGCCGGGCAGGACGCTGATGTTCCGCATCACGTCGAATGATTCATTCCCGGCCTCCATCATCAATTTCGAGCCCTCGATGTACGCTCGCAAGGGACGGTTCCTCAACAATGGCTAAGTCACAGCGCAAGCCGCTCAACCCTCCGACGCAGGAGGACAGGCCAATGCTGATCGACTACACGGCGACGATCCAATACTCGCTGTCGGACTTGTTCCGGGCGGCGCACGACCACCTGATTTTAACGTCGAACCCTAAGTCCACGGACGGCTCGTTGCAGCAGGTGTCAATCGTGGACACAGGAAGTTCAGTCTATCTGGTCGTAAAGACAAACCGTGGCTGGTTCAAGTCACCGGCCTTCACGGCAATTTAATGGAGAAATAACATGGCTGATCAAGTTGTTCAAAATGGCGCTCAAGGCGCTGCCGCTGGTGGAGCAGTGGGTGGACCGTGGGGAGCGGTCATTGGAGGGGCGGGTGGAGTTCTCGCGGGCCTCTTGAATGGGGATCGCAGTCAGCCCACTCCTGATCTTGCCGCGCTATTCAACACCATAGCGAAAGCCGGTCAGAATGAACAACAGCTCATCAAGCAGCTCCCAGTTGACCTTCAACCTCTATACGCGCAGTACAAGGCGTCCTTGGGCACGGCTGGAACCACGCTTCAAGGGGCCACGACTGGCATCGGTCAGAACCTCCTGACCAACACACAGAATCTTTACGGCCCCAATTCCCCTGCCGTCCAGGCCACTCTCGCTGCTCTGCGGACTCAGGACTACTCGACTTTGCCGGGGACCATCAACGCTTTGAAGGCCAACCTTGCCGGATCGGGCGGGTTGAACCGTGGTGCTGCGGCTCGCGCCATCACGAACGCCACAATCGCACCAGCCTTGCAGTTCGGCCAGCAAGCGGCCAATGTAACGGGCTCCCAGCTGACTGCCCAGCAACAGAATGTGCAAGCCGCGCTGAACAAGATTGCCGCGATGGATGACGCCACGGCCAATTCCATCTTCGGCATGAGCAAGGACCAGGCTACTCAAATCCTTCAGTCGGGTCGTCAGGACTTGCAGAACCAGCTGGCGGAGTTGATCAATCAGTCGCGCACGCAGACGGGCCAGACCCTTGCCCTCCAAGGCATCGGCTCCAACGCCGCATACGAGAATGCTGTGGCTCAGAACGCCAACCAGGCAGCCGTCGTTAACGGCCTAGTCGGCACAGGAGCGAATTTGTTCTCAGCCCTGGCACAGCCAGGAACATCGGGCGGTAACACAGGTGGCGGACAAGACTATGCCAGCCTCTTCCAACAGGGATTGGCTTCAACGCCTCCTCCGGGAAGCAACTATGGTCCATCGGCGGCTCCGGCGTATGCTGGGCTGCTCGCGTAAGGGGAGAATCTAATGGCTGAAAACTTTAACATCCAGACGACTCAGCAGCAAGCCAATGAGGCCGAGGGGCTCAACGATAACAATCCGGCGATGACCTATGTGGATTTCGCCAACCAGATTGCACGGAACTCCCAGCAACAGCAGTATCAACAGGCGCTCATTGACCAGGCCAAGCTCAAATTGAAGCAGAGCCAGTCGGCTGCTGACCTTGGTGTCAACCCGGAGCTGAAAGACTTTCTTTCTGTCCAAGAGGCTGTCGGAGAACTGAAGGCCGCTGGCGTCAGTGACGATGACATCAAAGCGTTCACAGATTCTATTGGTGATCAGAAGGAAGTCAGCCGCCAGTCGGTTGACACCGTGATCCGAAAGAAGCAGCTTGCTCAGCGGGCAGGACAACCATTTGTGGCGACTGACGAGGACGTTAAGGCCGGGAAGGTGGACGAGGCCGGTAAGCCTCTCATCTCCGGGCAGTCCTATCAAGCGTTCGTAGACCCCAACACTGGGGAGACACAGTATATCCGAGCCGGTGGCGAAGGCATTGCTGCCAAGGAAGCCGGAGTCGATCTCAAGGAATCAGAGGCCGATGAGAAGCAGTGGCAGAAGCTCGACGCGGAGATCAATAAATACACGCGCACGAGCCGTGGCAACTCGCTCGTCCAAGCTGTGCAGCGTGCCACTCGTGCTCTAAACGAAATGACCAACGGTCAGCCATTGACGCCCCAGGTCCTTGGGTTCGTGCATGACGACATCGCGGGTATCTTCCAAGGCGGCGTTCCGCCCGTCACAGGCAAGGACGCGACATCATTTTTGACGGCGAAGGACGAGATCAACAAGGTCATCTCCAAGTACACCGGCAAGTTCAGTTTCTTCCAGGGCGACATCGGTAACCAGCGCCAATACCTGACCCAGCTCATCAGTCGACTCCTTGTGAGTTCGGAGAACATGCTCGTGTCAGACATCCAGTCCGAACAGGCTGGTTACAAGAAGATTATTCAGAAGGACCCAGCCCGGTGGCAGCAGATGCTTCAGGACAAGACCGGCACAGTCATGGCCGGGCTGTCAGCCGGGGCAGGACCAGCTATCACAGAGGCGAAGCAGGAGCTTTCAGCGCCAGCCGGGGCCGCAGCTCCGACCGGCGGCACAGCCCCAGCACCAGGGGGCGCACCCGCTGCGAATGATCCGCTAGGTATCAGATAATGTCCTCCATCGACACCCTGGCTCAGAAGATCAAAGCCAAGCACCCTGAGTACAACGACATGGACAACTTGCAGCTCGTCCAGAAGGTCGTGACGAAATTCCCTCAGTACGGCGACATGTTGGAAGAGGGTGACAAAACTCTGCTTGGGAATCTTGCGTCCGCCAATGGACAGGGGCCCATTGATGAAATCATGGGTGCGAGCAAGGACGTAGGGAATATGGTCAAGGCTGGTGGGGCCGGGATCGCGGACCTGGACGCCTCGATACTGCCCAAGACTGCCAATCTTTTAGTCCCCGGACTAAATCTACAGGCTCCCAGCATGACTGACGCGCTGGCACAGGCTGGCCAGGATGTCACCAATGTGGAGGCTGGGCAACCGGCGACCAGCACCGCAGGTAAGGTGGGGGCTGGAATCGGATCGTTTTTCACGCCAAATCAGATCGCTTTACAAGGACTGGGTGGCGCAGTGGCCGAGCCGGTAGCGGCTGGCCTTGGAAAGGCCGCGAGCACGGTGTTCAAGGGCCTGACCGGCGCAGTTCCGCCAGTGTCGGAGTTCGCTGGCAAGGTTCTAGGCACTGAACCAGAGGCCGTTTCGGCCCTGGCAGAGAATCCAGAGGCTGTGAGCGCCGCTCAGGGCATGAAAGGCACGGCTGAGGACGTGGGTTCCTTCTTAAAAGGCATCGCAAAACGTGGTCAGGCGGCTGCCAAGACGGCAACCGAGGCTTTGAGCGATGAAACTGAGGTGGAAGGCGCAGGAAAATTGGTCCAGGACACCCTCGGCAAGCTCACCAACGACAAATCGGCCAACCAGTTGGCCACTGACAAGCTCGCGGACATCGTAAAATCAGTCCAAAAGGACTCTTCCGAGGCGAACGTCGGCCAGGCCGTCTCCGATCTCGATGATCTGATCAAATATAACAGCAAATCCGCGCCAGATTGGTCAAATCAGCTGCGGACGGTGCGCCAGCAGCTCAGCAACGCCCTGAAAGCCCAGAATCCAGCCTATAAAGAGGGCATCGAGGCCTCTGCCGCCACTCGCGGGCCGCTGAACACGCTCCAAACGAATTTAGGAGTCCGGGAAGGCAAGCCAGCCGACTGGACGATCAAGGCCCTGGGCAAGGTGACGGACCCGAACGCCCTGGCGACGCGGGCCGCGCTTGAGGCGCTCCCCGGCGGGGCCCAGCTGACCGGCAATGTGGCCAATGCGGCGGCCAAAGCCGCCCTCCAACAGTCACTTTTGGGCAAGATTCTCCTCGGTGGCGTTCCCATGATCAATCCGGCCATACAATCGGCCATCCGGGGCGCTCCTGCGGCGGCCAATGCCGTCTACCAAGGCCTCACTCAGTAAGAACGCTGTAGAATCAATCCTGGCACACAGATTTAAGAAAAATCGGGGGTAAAACCCCAGAAAGGAGCTGGACTATGAAATTGAGCTATGAAGCCCGTAAAAACCTTCCAAAGAAGTCATTCGTGTTCCCTGGGAAGAGGGCCTACCCCATCAATGACCTCGCCCATGCTCGCAACGCCCTTGCGCGGGTGGCCCAGCACGGCTCACCGGCTGAGATGGCCAGGGTCCGGGCGGCGGTGCACAAGAAGTTCCCAACGGTCAGCCATAACAAGGCCGTGGTCAAGGGACTGACGGAATAAGGGGGAGTCATGGCACAGAAATGGGAAGTTCGCTTAGGGAGGATGGAGAGCACGCTGGCCGATGTCAAATCGACCGTTGACGGGCTTGACCACATCATACGAGGGAATGGGAACCTTGGCCTGGTTGCCACGCAGAGTATGCAGGACATGCGTATAAAGGCCTTGGAGAATGACAAGAAGTCACGAATGAAGTCGTGGCATGAGGTATTGATTTTAGTGGCCAGTGGAGGGGTGATTGCGGTGCTGACAGCAGTAGTGCAACACTTTGTCCGATAATGGGAGGCTCTTATGGAACCATGCCCCGGAACCTACCATTACCCGCAGCTCGCCCAGCGCATCGAGGTTGACGGTAAGAACAAGAAGAAGTCCTGGCTCATCACGTATTGCAAGCAGTGCAATTTCAATTACGACATCGAGGAGAACCACGGCAGACTCAAGGTGGACAAGCCGGACGACAGCGGCTCCTACTTCAGGCCGTGGCCGCACGCTTAGCCGGTTGCGCGACCGGCGAACAGGATGGTTGGGCCTCCTCCCCCGGCCATTCGAGCCATAGATCGCAAGGTCTATGGCTTTCTTTTTAGGTAGAGCTTGCAAGAAAAACATGTATATTTTTCTTTCAAAAATATGTGTTTAACTACCTAAATGGATAGTGATTATATGTATTTAAACACATCGAAGTATCCCTTAAAAAGGATAATCGGGATTTATACCAGAACGGGGATAATTACCGAACGTTAACAATGGGGGTTTGATTATCAATGGAACTACGGATCAACAGGTTTAGGACGGGCGGGAAGAGTACGTTAGGAAGGTTTTTCGTGAATGGCGATACGTTCTGCGACACATTGGAGAGAGCAGTACACCCTGTCGGATTCCCGGAAGGTTATAAGAGCTGCATCCCCGCCAGGACCTACAAGGTAACCATTGACTTCTCTAATCGTTTCCAGAAACTGATGCCCCACATCCTTGAGCTGGATGGGAGCGAAGTCAACGGCTATACGGGCATCCGAATCCACTGCGGAGACACTGACAAGGATACCGAAGGGTGTGTTATCGTTGCTGACAATATTGTCAATGACGACTTTGTAAACCAGTCGAAGGCCGCGTTCGGCAGACTTTTCCCGGTGCTTAAGAATGCTTTTGACCAGGGCGAAGAAATCACACTGCTCGTTCATGAGGATTTTACTACTCAATAATCACAATCGCATAGAGCTGAAGCACTGATGTGGTAGGCTGCCATTACCTTCTTGACACGGTTAACTCGGCGCTCATACCAAGCATTCTGAATTCGCATTCGTCGAAGTTCTTCAGGTGTAGGCTCAGGAAGATCGTGGCGTTTGAATAAGTCAAGGAACTTCAACTCATCATTCAACCTTTTTAACAGCTTCGCATCATATCCTCGAATTAAATAACTCATCCCTAGATCGTCCATCAATATCTCTCCTAAAAAAGCCTGTTGTCTGACACGAAGATCGTGAACTCCATCGTGTCCCTTCCTACTAACCGCAGGTTCACGTTGTCCTGGAACGCCGGTAACTGCACGTAGTCCTCACGCAGGATCAGCGCGTAGACGAGGTTTCCATTGTGCAGAACCTCAAGGGTGAACGTGCCGCTGCCGGACACGCAATACTCCACTCCGCTCGAAAGGGGAACGGTGTACTCGCGCTGTCCTTTGACGACAGCAAACTTCCTAGTCATCCGACCTCTCTCCGCAATATGTGTTGTACGCCATGCACTCCTGCGTGGTCTTGTAGTTGCACTCCCACCTCTTAGAATCGAAGTCGTAAGCGCAATACTTCTCCACGCCGATCACATTGTGGTTGAACAGCAGAAGATGAAGCACCAGCCAATGCCACATGTCAGTACCCTCTCTCACAATCGCATATGCAGATCGTGTGCAGTTTGTGCCTCTCGCACTTGTAGTGCATTCCCATTCGACACCACTTACACACCTGAATCTCTCCCTCCGGCTGCTCCCTTTCCAACGTCGCCATTAGAAAAAGAAGCGAAGCAGACTCACGGCAGCCGCGCATACGACGGCGGCAATATAACAAATCGGCTTCGGGAATACGAATGCCGCGCTCAACGACGCTCCTGCAAGAATGCCTAAGAAATTAGCCATTTGATCTCCTCCGAGGCTTTTTGCCTCATATATTGATCACGTAGACCGACAACTCGTGCTTCGTCGCTTCCTTGATCATGTTCAACGTCCCACGGCTCTTCCCATCCCACAGTGCGATGAGAGCGTCTGCGTAAGCAGCCATCTGTCTGTTTCGCCGAGGCCCGGCGCTTGATCCGTAGGCTTGCCAGGCTGCGTTGAACTGGGTGATGGGAAGCTTCATCGCTTTCGCCCATTGTTCGCCAAGCTTGTCCACGTTGCCTGAGTTCCCACTCACCACTTCTGTGATAGGAAACCCCGACTGTTGGATCGCGTCCATCAGCTGCTTCATCGTCACCTGTGCATTCCTTGACCCAGCAATAATAGTTTTCACGGGCAAGTCCATTGATATGATCCAGGCTTACGAGTGCAAGTGCCCGTGATCCACGAGGCACACCCGGTCATTGAAAGCGCAAGACAAGCCAAAAGCACAATATAAGGACGCATATGTAACCTCCGAAGAAAAAAGCAATCGCTCTAGGAGTCATTTAGAGATCACCGCCACGTTTAAAGGAAGAAGTTTTTCAATCTCTGGCTTAACGTCCTCCCATCTCAGGTGGCCATTTCCACAGCCAGGTCGAGGCAACAGAACCAGTTTATGACCAGGCCCGTCTGCAAACTGCTTAAGCTCAAGGCAGGACCGCTTAATCAATTCGATGTCAGCCTTCTCCCACCAGTTGTGTTTCACAGGAAAACTGTAGATCACCTTGTTCTCGATGACTCGAAGTGGATGCACATGGTTTCCAAACATCTTGATGACATGGCCCAGGGTCTTATCAATGTCTGGAATCCTTTGCTTGGCTTCCAAGGCACAGCCACGGCCCATGACTGCGCGGCCATTGGGCTTTACATATCCATTGGTCGTTATGCAGATGCCTGTGGCTGGGGTACTCCAAAGATCAGCTTTGATGTCAAGCATGGTCTGCTCTGTGCTTGTCCGTGACCTCACAAGCGATCATGCCCCAGTCCTGGATGTCGCACACGTCCGGCCCAAAGGGAGCACCATAGGACAGTGGGACTTCTGTCTCATAGAACGGCTTTCCTTTGTAGCTCACGGTCAGATGAGCACCCACCTTGGCCCTTACAACCTGTAAGTGATAGTCCGGGTACATCTGGTCATCTCTGTCATAAAGAACGTCAATCGGTTCGCTCATAGAATCCCCAACCTGCTTGCCATCCATCCACAGAGGAGAATGTCAAGGCCGCTGTGGTAAGTGTCAGCGTTCACGTTTCCTACCCACTCATTCAGACTGAACATCGACCGTTGCCAGAAGAAATCCTGGCTGCCACGCTTATAGATCGGCAAGGCGTGCTTGCAACGGAGCTTTGGCTGGCCTAGTGACGGAAGCCATGCCGGAGGCTTGGGCGGCCAGTAGACACTGGGCTCAGTCGGGTTTAGGCTCTGGATATTCCCTTGCTCTCTCCGCTGGTAGCTGAAGGTCCCCAACATGCGCCCTACCAATGCGTCATCCCGGTTGTCCAAGGCGTCACGAACGAGCACATAAACCCATGCGTTGTTGGTCTTGTGGCAGATGCGCCATATCCGCTTAAGTCCATTATCGTATACCTTATCGTTCATAAGGTACTTCAGGACGTGCAGATGAATGGCAGCGCGATGGGTGTCGTAGTCCGTGTCCCACCACAGGAGCTTGACCTTGGGGTACGCGAGAATCGGGTAGTACGTACTGTAGATTCTGGCGTATTCACTGTGATAGATTACAGTGTCCGGCGCGTAGACTTTCCCCAAAGCCAAGAGCGCCAAATAGAGAGTGATTCGGAGGGGGTCCGTCATCACCCCGTTGTCGAGGGCTCCATACGGAGTAGTCTGACCATTAAGGTCAACGAGGCAACCGCCATGTGCAATGAGGCTATTGAGCCAGGTACGAAGCAGTGCTCCTGCTTTAGCACGCACATCACTGTTTCCCCACCGCAGAGCTGCATAGAAGAAGAATAGTAGTCCTGTGGCTGAGTCGTTAGAAGTCGTATCATTTGGCTCTCCGTTCGGGTAGTACCCTCTGACCAGGACGCCGTTCTTAAAAAACGTATTGATGAACGCAAGTTGCGTATCCACGTTGTCGCCCTTGATGATCTTGTAGCCGGTGTAGAGGCCCTGGAAGAGGGCGGTATCGCCCGCATCAGACGGTCTGGGTATCTGATACCAGAACTCACCAGACGGTTGCACAAACCGAGCCTCTAAATCGGCAGCGAACAGCGCCTCAAGACCAGTGAGGTCAGTCGTCATAGGCTCCTCGACGTAATCCTCGAATGGGTCCCAACACAGGTTGATCGTGTCGGCCAGCCAGATTGCCCCGACCTTCAAAAGATTGATTGGTTGCATGTAGACTTCTTCGAGAGTCATCGAACTTTATTCTCCTCTTCAAGCTTCTTGATGGTGTGGTAGTATGCCATTTGCTTTTGAAGCCTGATCTTGATCACCGTCTTGACATGTGAAAGCTGGCTAAACGTAAGCCCCAGAACCTCCTGCATTCTCTCGTTATTCTCTCCTTCTACGATCCAGGCTGTGAACACCTGCTGCTCAAGGTCTAGGAACTTCGGCAGCCCGCAGACCCTCTTCATGTCCCGGATGTCGCACCGCTGGTCCACGTACTCACCCTTCTTGTCTAGCTGCGCTCTAACTGTATCACTTGGGATTAGTCTGGATTTCCAATCCTCATAAGCCTCGGAGTTGTCCCAAGTATCCTTCACCTTCCTGTGTTCCACAGGGACTCCGTTAAACCCGGCCATCATCTGCTTCATGTGCCTCTGACACGACGCGCACGCCTGATCGAACCACTGATACACTGCCTGGGTTAGTTTGAGGGGGCAAACTGGACAAGACATTATTGTACCTCATCGGCCTTTGTGAAGGTTGCTGTACTGATCTGAACTTTCCCGAATGAGTCAAGATGCGAATCCTTCATGGCAAAATGCACGATGCTGTCAAGCGCATTGCCAATCTTGCCCTGCATACTGGGACAGTGCTCGATGGAGATGACCACTCTCGTGGTTCCCCAACACTTACATCTATCCATTGGCTGCTGGGGGTTCTGCACTGGGAGCCTCCTGAGTCGTTTGAACTGGCGCTTCAGCCGGAGCTGGCGTGCCGGTGTCCGCTGGTGGTGTACCTGTTGGTTCACCAGCCGGTGCGGGAACAGGAGCATCTACAGGCGGCTTCGTGTTAGCGCCCGCAGGGACGAGCAGCTCCACGGCCTTCGCCTTGGCCTCAGCGGCTTCCTTCTCCATCTTCTCAAGGTCGGCCTTGGACTCGGCGATGAGCTTTTCAAGCGAAGCCTTCAATTCCTCGTCGGTAAAGATGCCCTTGTCCATCAGGACCTTGTGCAGCGCCTGGCCGCGCAATAGTTCTTTACCGATGATCTCCTGAAGCACATGGTTGAGGCCTTGTAGTTTGTTCTCGACTTGTGAGCAGCGGGCGTGGAACTGGTTCAACAGCCCGTGTAGATAGTTCTCTCTCATTGTGGTGTCTCTCCTTGTTGGCTGAGAAGCGTTTCTACGCGCTCCTTTACCACGCGAATCTCTTCCGCCTCACGAAAATTCTTGACAGGAAGCTCGAAGATGGCGTCCAATGTCTTTTGAAGCAGGATGGCCGCCGGGTTTGGGCTGCTCTTGAGGTCGGACATCGTGACCTCGATCTTTACTGAATTAGGTACTGGCATGTGTTTGGCCCTCCTGGGCGATCCCGCCACTTTGGCAGGATTTTGGCGAGATTTCTTTGGCGCTTCGCCTTCCGGCTTGAACTTCCCAAACAGCGGGTCCTCTGTGAGGCCAAGCTCCTGAAGGTCCGTGGCCGGTAGTCTGATCATGGAGCTGTTTATGACTCGCGGCTGAGCCACACCGGGGTTCTGCTGCTTGGTGCACCGCGTGCACAGCGCCTCGTTGGTGGTCAGATTGTTGACCACAGGTGACATACAGTGGTGGGCGTGCGGCGTGTTGGCGTCCACGATCTGAATGCAGCGCAGCATCCCACTGAACATGGCCGCTTTACGACCCATCTTGAGCTGCTGCACAAGCTCTGAGTTAAGGCCGGTGGACTGAATCTCTGCCACCTGGGCCGGGCGGGGCAGACGGGTGTTCGGGTTCTCGGCGAACTGCACCTTCTTCGCCTCGGCGATGTCTACCTCGGTCGTGCTTACTTCGCTAGTGATGTCGTTCTTAGAGTCAGCCACGTTTCCCTCTCTTAGGCTTGCGGACTCGCTCAATCACGACCGCGAACTCGCGCCTTCCCACCTTAAACAACATGCTCTCGCATTCCGCGAGAGGCAGCCAACCAGATGCAACCGCCGGATAGAGCTTGCACTTCTGGACCTCGGTCCCTCCATTCCATCGCATCTCTGCACCTTTCAAATTCAGCTCGACATGAATCTCTGGTTTAAGCATTATTGTAACCTCGTGAAGGGATGACCCACAGGATTTCTTCGGATCAGTGCCCAGAATGCTTTTCCCTTCGAGGGAGAAAGCGTCAACTGCTCGAACTCGGTTGGCGAGATGTTCTCGTAGAGGTAGATTCGGTTATTAGTGAACTGAATCTGTAGCTTATAGCCAACAGGATCATACCCCCAGGCAGCAACGTCACTAGAAGCCACTGCCACCATCGTAATTTTGCCAACCACGTTCTCAGCTGCGTTGGCGGCAGCTTGAAGAGTCTGTTCTGCTTCATTTAATAGTCCGCCTTCCGTGGGAGTTGGGACATCTGATGGCAATGGGATTATGTCGTTATCATCAACCATTGTTCTTCCTTTTCATATCATGATTTTTGTTCCATTCGTCCACGAGCTTCTGAACGTTGCGAGCGCGAGGCTTGAAGCCGGGGCACTTGCAATACTTCTTATCCCCTTTGTTCATGAAATATTCGCCATTGACTTGGTTGTGCTCACACTCTTGTGCGATCAGTCCCTGGATCGTAAGTGGGTAGTCAAAATACTCTGGGTTCATCACGCAACCGTGATGATGCTCCTCCCATTTGTGCCCACAGGTGCAGATCAGGTTCTCGTCGAGTGCGTAAACTCTCATAGCTCCTTCTTCAGGTTCTCAACGTCCTCTTGGAGTACGTTATCGCCTAGAGGGACGAGAGTAATATCTTTGTAACCCGCGTCCCGGAGCATATCATGCATCTTCCAACCGGCATCCACATTTGCGGTGTGAATCCTGACTTTCTCTGGTCGCTTATCGACTGGCATATCGCACATGTACATGCAGACGGACATGAAGCTTTCCTTGTGCATACGAATATCTGTTCCCCACACAAACACAATGTCGTGGTCGAGCGAGATTTCATGGACGAAGCCTCGATAGAGGAGGCTAATTGCATCAGTAATCGTTCGCGCAAGCTTCCAGCCATCGGGGCATCTCCTTAGATCGTCAACGTAGAGTTTCATGAAGTTTTAAAACCTTTCCTTCCCAATCGGGATGACTGTCTCGACATGATGGCGATGAACCGGCATGGGCAATCTCGAAGATGAAGCAGAATATGCAGTCATCTTTATGATTGCTTGGTCCGGGACAATGCTCTTCAGCGATAGTTTGTATGCACTGAAGGGCCTTGACGGCCAGTTCACTCTTCATCCTCTTCGATGGACTCGACTTCTTCGACTGGCTCACCGTCCGGCTCCCACTCGCCCGACTTGCATACCCCACCCGCAGCACTGTGCATAGACCTGCTCGGCCATGTATTTTGCATTGAAGTAGTCATCCAGTACGGACACGTCATTGCCCACAGACACATCCTGTAGATACGCATCCGCTATAATCCCCTCGATTCCACGTAGGGTCACTCTCTGAAACCATTCCCGTGCTCGTGCAGTTTTTCCCATCATGCGCGTTTACCTCCGTGACGATAGGGTCTTGTTTTATTGAAGGCCATTTTTTCTTCAACTGCTCTTTCAAGGTCCATCCCGCGAGCAGCGCACATATCAAATACACGAATAAGAACGTCAGCGAACTCTTCCACGACATGACCCTCATCCCCCTTACGATACGCTTCTAGCGCTTCGCTTAGTTCAGAGTGCATGAGCGCAATAAGCTCGTAGTTATTTCGGTCCTGCTCCCACCATCCATGCTCGATGGCAGTCTGATGGGCCTCTGTCATCATCTCTGTGATGGTCATTTCTTCGGTCCTTTTGGATGATGCGGCTTCTTATGTGGTTTGGGCTTGCCGAAGAGGGCTTCAAACAACCTCTTCCACATTTTTTCCGGGTGTTGGTAATTGTCAATGAACTCAACGATCACGCTGGCCCGCATCCCGCCGCTCACGCCCAGCTCCTGATGTCCTGCGCTGTCTAATCCCCAATTTGTGATGGCTACCACTTCACCTTTGTCGTTGATCCAAGGGCCGCCGCTGTTTCCGCCATGAATCAGGGCGTCAGTCAGAATGTAGTTCCCCTCGTAGCCGCCAACCACACCGTAAGTCACCATCCACCTCATTGCGCCGAGCATATTGCCAACGACGGTGATCGGCTCACCCACGGTCGTCGTAGTATTGAACACGGCATAGTGGTCAAGCTGCACCGGCTCTTCCAACTTCAACACAGCCAGGTCATGCTCTCGGTCACCTGCGTCGGGGTGGGCCTTCACGACCCGCTTACCGGGGTACACATAAATCCATTCATCGTCGTCGAGTGAGTGAACCATGTGATAGCAGGTCAGTACGGTCATGGAGTCGATTAGAATACCAGTGCCACGGTATCCGCCCTCGAACCCTTCGAGGCTGACGAGGGTAGTGTACTTCTTGGTGTTCTCGATGTTCTTGGCCACTATCGGGTAGCCGGGCCGACGAACGAGGGGCTGGTGCTGCACATGACTTATCGCCCAAGTCGCGTGAACGTATTTGTAGGTGAAATACGCTCCGGCAACGATTGACAGCCCGAAGTAGGCAACGGTCCAAAGTTTCTTTAGAAATTCCATGTCATTTCCTCCTTTTCTTTTTCTTATCACCCCAGTGAAGGAGGTCCCGCAACCATGCGGTGCGGTCATAGAACTTTTCGATGGTGTCGCTAATGAATTCCATACGCATGAGCCATGCGATGACGGCGCTGACCCATGTCATGTGTACAACAGGGTGAATTTTCATGTGCCTGGGGCCTTTGGCAACCACTTCTTGCCATCCGCCGACCAGTGGCCCTCAGATTTTGGCTGAAGTTCCACATTGAAGGGCCTTCCGCGCATGATCCTGAGCATCTGAAGCAGGACCGCCTCGGCGGCCTCAGCCTGGTTCACACGAATCATCTCTTTCAAGTCCGCGTCGAGACTCGAATAGGCAGCTTCTTTGAAGAAAGGCCCGTTCATCGTGTTTTCAGGTAGACTACACCTGCCACCACCATCGTCACGGCAAGGATAGTCAGCCCAATGGCCGTGCTGACTATGACCGGCGCGAATACGAGCCACCATGACCAGTTTATGACCTTGGCGAGCTTGGCAATGACGAAAATGACGGTCAGCCAGCTGGCCAGACCCATGCCACTATTTACTTCCACTTTGTCCGACATCGGCTACCTCCTTGAACAGCTTTATGATCTGTCGAGCCTGTTTAAGCAGCAACCCATCCTGTGAGTCGGTCATGAACACATGGCCGCGAGGGTCCTTCACGTTCAGCACGTCCGGGTCGTCATCCAGGATCACGAACTTGGTGATGTTGGGCCACTCCTCAAGAGAGAGGTTGATCTCGTGCGCCCGGTCGCCGCTCATCGTGCGCGGCGTGTAGCCAATGATGCGGGCCGCCTCCACGCCGTAGTTGTTGAGGATGTTCTGCATCTCAACCTTCGTGTGCAGTGCCCTCCACGTAGAGGAGATGATCAAGCGGATGCTTGAGTCCTGCTCAAGGATGTACTGCAAGTTCGAGCAAGCGATGGGGGACAGCATGTCCTGGATTCGCTGGCTCTTGCGTCTCTGCTCGCATCGGACACTGGCTTCCGAATTGAGCACTCCGTCAAAGTCAAGAAATATTACTTTCATTTTGGCCTCCGGCAGCGCCGACACTCTCCATTGACTGTGTGGGCTGGGCTTGTTGGTCGCTTGCACTTGGTGCAGCGTTGTCTTGGTTCTCGCATGGCGTCTCCTCGAATTGCTTCTTCAGAAGCTGCTCTTTATACCACTCTGGAAATCCCGCAATAAGGATTCTTCCAATTTTCGGCCAAGCGGCCTTAAATAGCTCCTCTTTAATCTCATTTTCACACTCTTTAAGAGTGTCCTTTTGGATTTCCGCGAGTATTTTGCCGATGTCTCGCGGGGAGTCCTCGATCTGTCCAGCCTCACGAAGATGCTGTATAGCCTTGTTCCATCGCGCAGGAGTTTTGTATAAGAGAGCCACCTTCTCGACGACCTCGTTGTTCGACGGATTGCTTTGCTTCCAGTTCCCACCATGAACCTCCTTAAACTCCTCGGAAACGTACTTAGCCATGAGCGCCTTCTTGTCGATCCCGAACTGATTGTATCCGATAGGCTTCACCACCACTCCCTCAATCTTCTGGCCACCTAGGAAGCTCATGGTCTTAAGAATCTCTTGAAACTGCTCCACAGAGCTGACTATCCCGGCGTGAAGCAGAGGAACTACCTCAAGGTCGAGCCGGGCGGCTTCCTGTACCACTTCCGAGTAAGGCATGTAGCATTCCTCGCCCGTGTTCACGTCAAAAATCACGACATTATGACGCGGTACGCGATCATAAGCAAGAGTGTTATGTCGAGGACGACAAAGCACCTCACCACGATACGTATACCCTGGGGTGAGTTTATCCTTGATCGAATGAACGTACTCCACGGCTGCTTTGAACAGCTTGTCGGCAGTCTCTGCATAGATGTCAGCCCCCTTCGAGCGAGTAATGACGTTTCCTTCTTCATCGAGGCCGAATGAGAACTGTGAACCATCGACTTTCTCCTGGACGTACACCGGGTCTTTTAAGATGTCCTTCACTACTCGATGTCCAAACGAGTAAATCGAAGGGTAACTATGCAACCTCATTGGGCCTCCCTTAGTCTAACAGATTTTTGTCCTTTTGTCAAGAGATTTATTGGACTCCTGGGCCATTTTCCGCAGTCTCGGCATTGGTAAATCTGGAACTTACCGGCATCGGTCCTGGCAAAGCCTTTTGGCTTCAGATTCGTGCTTCCGCACTTGCAGCGTGTCTTTCCATCGGCCACGGTGGCATGTGGCGTCCTGATCCAGCCCTTGATGTCGTTGTAGTGCTCGGCAGTGGACAGAACGTCATGGATGCAGTATTCAGCCATCGCTTTCCAGGCCGAAAGCTTGTTCTCCATACAACCTTCCCACAGATCGAAGCCGGGGAACTCCTTGTGGTCGAGCTTCTGGTAGTTCTTGTTCATCCGGGTCTTGTAGGCGAGCTTGTGCGACGTGAATGCGAACACGCGCCGCTCCTCAGTGAGGATGTCAATCACCTTCACTGGCTTAAACGGTTTCATTTTGTGGAACGTAGCCCTGGCGGCCACCTTTCGCAGGTCGAAGTGGTTGATGTTCTGACCGATAACCACATCCGCCTGGTTGATGAGCTTAATCAGGCCTTTTACGAGTTTCTTGTCATTGTAGACGTTCCTTCTACCACGGTTGTCCATGTAGAAAATCTTGTCATTGTCCATCCACTTGGCGGCCCATGCACAAATGGTCCAGTCGCGTTTCAGGAAGTCGAGCGGCAAGCGAACCTCTCCCAGCTCCCAGCTATAAACCAGGCAGGGGAAATTCTCGATGTCGAGGCATAGTATCTTGAGTTGGTTTGTCATAAGGCTCCTTAGTCCCAGTACGTTGGGACTTTATTTCGGATCAAGTCTATTCCTCGGATCACATCATGAGTGTACGCGATTGGCCACAGCTTCTCGTCGAGCATCTGGGTCTGACCATTCATCCAGTCAGAAAATTTGTGGAACTCTTCCTCTGTCAGTGCTGCTTTCAGGACCGGCCATGACCAGCCATAGTCGTGATTGGGTGGCGGCAACCCAAGCCTCTTTACGTCAGCGAGCGTCGCCTTCCACCACTTTTTTCTCAAGTCCTTCAAGCCCTTCGGGGTACTCGATTTCATTCTCGTCTCCTTTGACGTGCTTTGTCTCCGTCTCCGCGAAGTAATACTCACCGGCCCGGTCGTTGAACACGAGCTTGAACACCCGGAACTCCCGCTTCCCATGCACGCGCAGCCACAACTCATAGTCCTCATATTCGAGGTTGATCGGGAAGCCCAAGATTTGCTTCTCCTTCACAGATTTCTGCGGGACTGTGCTGACCTGAATGTACCTGGTCTTGAAGCCGTTTTTCTTGGCAATAAGGTCGCAGCCGAAGATGTCCCGGCCCGCCATGATGAGCTTCATCTGCCCGGTGTACTTGTCCTTGATGTAGAGAATCTTCCTGTGCTGACCCTCCACAATCCATTTCTCACGAAGTAGGATGTCCCTCGTCTCGCGCTCGTACTGGTTTCCTTTTTGTGTGCTTTTCATTATTTCGCCTCGAACCAATTTCGCCCGGCCCCGCCGTTCGCCAGAATGGGGATGTCGAGCTTGACGATGTTTTCCAACGTCTCTTTGATCACCTTGGAAGCCGTAATGACATCGTTCGGTGACACTTCAAAGTGTAACTCATCGTGGACTTGAAGGATCGGCATGTAGCCTTTGTCTCGCACCTGAAGCATACCCATCTTTATGATGTCGGCCTCTCCGCCCTGGATGATGTAGTTGACTGCCGTCCTCTCGGCGTGCATCCTGTCGTAGATGTTTCGGGAATCAATATCCGGGAGAGGGATAACTCGACCGAAGATAGTCTTAACGCTCTTATGGACGTGAGCCAACATCTTTGTTCGGTTAATCCACCAAGTAACCCCTGGTAGTCGCTTCAATAGATCGAGAGAAATTTCTCCG
>Ga0209580_10000117_pt1 | contig 58544 bp, 49 predicted proteins | sample Coa_R1_5_FD_187153 | JGI IMG/M metagenome (GOLD analysis project Ga0209580, IMG submission 187153) | Surface soil microbial communities from Centralia Pennsylvania, which are recovering from an underground coalmine fire - Coalmine... | ecosystem: Environmental > Terrestrial > Soil >... | reverse complement strand
GCCGCAAAAGCGCAACGATCTGCTCTTCCGTGTGACCACTCTTGGGCATCGTCCTCGTCTCCTCTTCCCGACTTCTGCCCCAGCTTACCTCTAATCTCTGCTGTGTCAGTTTTTGGGTTTTGGGTCAACTCAACAACGAGACCACGACTAACGGTCTCGACGGATTCTCATCCGGCGGCCTCATCATTGCCGAATCTTCAAAGGTAAACGCGCAGAGCAACACCGTTTCCGGATACAACGGCATCGGCTTTGCCATGAACAGCAGCGTATTTAACAGCGACTATTCCATCGGATACGGGCGAGTGGATTGGTGCGGAGGCGGAGGGCCCCCTTCGAATCCCGCCCCGACAACCTACCCCGATGGTGCGCCGTACTGTCCGACGACGAACACTCTCGGCCAGCCGATTCACAACATCAGGGATCGGGAACCCGCCGCTTGCAGTGGATATTCCACCTCCGGTTCCATCCGAAATTGCAGCACGATTTATTACAACAACATCACGGAAATTGAAACCAATGCCAACACGCGTGCAGAAGTCGCCGGGCTGGATACTGACATGGACACAGCTGGACTCCAGTACTACTTCAAGTCCAACGAACACGTGTTCGACTACAACACGTACAGTCTGCCGGACATCAACAATGGAACGTATTTCACGCCGCAGTGTGGCCATCAGGGAGGCTGCACCCCCTTTGCTCTGACTTTCGGGCAATGGCAGTCGGTCTCGAACGGCTACGGCGGTCAGGATCCAAACAGTACTCCTTAAACCAGTGCTGGCGCAACAAAGGGCCGCCCTTGGCGGCCCGCTCTTTGGTTGTGCCAAGCATGTTCAACACCGGCTAGCTAGTTAAGTTAGATCCTACAAGCTGGGTATCAGGAAGCAATCAGAGCAACAGCTCTCTCCCGCGATAGACAGCGCTTCTGATCTGAACAACCGAACTTCGGAATCAATCCCGGTACGCGAGCGCGGCCCGTGCCCGAAGCCGCACCAGTGAGCATCGCAACCTTTTCGGCTACACGTCCAGGCGAGCAGACCTCCCGTTCTTCTTCAGAAATGAATCAGTTCAACCTCCGGTTTCGGGGCGGCGAAATCCTGACAGCTTCGCGACTTCTGGTTCTATTTCTTTGCCATGTACCCAGCGTCGACCACAAGATTGGTCCCAGTGATGCAGGACGCGTCATCGGATAACAAGAACGCGACCGCATTGGCGACATCCTCTGGATAGCAGAGCCGCTTCAGGCATTGCTTCTCCGGCCAGGTTCGCTGCACCTCTTCCCACGTAGATCCGTCCTTTTCGATGATCGACATCAAGGTCGGCGTGATTGTCACCCCGGGAGAGACAGCATTCACGCGAATGTTGTACCCGCCGAGATCGACCGCCATGCACATGGTTTGAACTAACAAGGCTGCTTTACTGCTATTGTAGGTCGCATAATTAGCTTCTCCAGCAAGGCCGCTTACTGAGGAAAGGTTGACAACGGCACCTCCACCCACCTTCTTCATCGCAGGATATGTAAGTCGAGTGAACAACGCGGCCCCGAGCACGTTGGTCTTCCATGCCTGATGCCACTCCTCAGCGCTCGCATCCACACCCTTTTGGACAAATGAGGCAGCATTGTTGACCAGATAATCGATTCGTCCCCAGGACGAGAGCGCCTTGTCGACTGCACGCCGCACATCGCATTCCGCGCCTACGTCTGCACGGATGCACTCTGCAGTTTGACCCTTCTCTCGAATCTCTTGAACTCCAGTCTCCAACCCGTTGTGATTCAGATCGACAAGAAGAGTACTTGCACCATCCCGGGAAAGGAGTTTCGCGGTCGCAAGTCCAATGCCGGAAGCAGCCCCGGTGATGATGGCGACCCTATCTGCGAATCTTTCAGCGGCAGGCATTGGATAACAGAGTGCTCCTTTATCAGGCTTTGGCCCCACGGGCCGACTCTTCATAGGAAACTGCACACTGCCTCGAGCATCCAAGGCCTTCGATCCCCAACTCCACGACGTCGCCCGGTTTCAGGAACTGCGGCGGCTTCATGCCAAGACCGACCCCGGCGGGTGTCCCGGTAGAAATCACATCACCAGGAAGCAGGCTCATGAAGTGACTCAGGTAGCTGACTAGGAAGGGAATGTTGAAGATCAAATCCGAGGTGTTGGAATCCTGTCGAGTCACCCCATTGACCTTCAGCCACAAGCGAAGCTTATGCGGATCTGCGATTTCGTCTTTGCTGACAAGATAGGGACCGAGTGGTGCGAACGTATCGGCGCTCTTTCCCTTGACCCACTGTCCCCCGCGTTCCAACTGAAACTCGCGCTCGCTGTAGTCGTTGTGCAAGCAATATCCGAAAACATGCTGCATAGCATCGTCGATTGAAAGGTAGGAAGCACGTTTCCCGATCACCACCACAAGTTCAACTTCCCAATCCGTCTTGCGTGAATTGCGCGGAATGACCACATCGTCATTCGGTCCGCACAAGGCAGACGGCGCCTTGAAAAAGATCACCGGCTCATTTGGCGGCTTCATGCCAGATTCTGCTGCGTGCCGCGCATAGTTAAGCCCGATGCAGATGAATTTCGAAGGTCTCGGGACACATGGGCCGTAGCGCTCTGAGGGGTCCACCGCGGGACACCGTCCGCTATTAACCGCGAGCCACTGCTGCAAGCCGACAACGCCATCACCTCCTAAGAACTCTTCGTCGAAATCCTTGGTGAACTCGGAAACATCGATTCCACTTTCATCTGGCAAGAGCACACCGGGCTTCTCCCGCCCCCTTGGCCCGTATCGAAAGAGCTTCATCTTCCTCCTTGTGCGTAATCTAGCTATTGAGCCGGATGAATCCGCCGTCGATGGGAAAATCCGTGCCGGTAATAAATGTTGCCTCATCGGAACATAGGAACAGAGCCAGGGCCGCGATCTCGGTGGGCTCGCCCATTCTTCCGATAGGCTGCGTTCGAGCCAGTTTTTCGAACATCTCCGGCTCCCGGCCAGGATAGTTCTTCTCCAGGTAGCTATCGACAAACGGCGTATGCACTCTGGCCGGCGAGATGCAGTTACAACGAACTCCGTGCGAGACGTAGTCCTTGGCTACTGAGTAAGTCATTGAGATGATCGCGCCTTTGCTGGTCGAATATGCGAATCGATCTGCCACTGCGACCGTAGCCGCCACCGACGCCATGTTTAAAATAACGCCGCCATTTTCCTTCATGTGCTTGATGCAGGCGGACATGCAGTTATAGACGCCTTTTACATTGACGCTCAGGATCCGATCAAGATCGCTTTCGCTAGTGTCTTCGAGTTTACCCACATGCGCAATGCCCGCGTTGTTCACCAGTATGTGCACTCTCCCGAGCGAGAGAATTTCTGCAAAGACCTTCTGCACATCAGTCTGGTTCGAAACATCGCAGAGGTGAGAACAGGCTTTTCCACCAGCAGCATGCACGGAGGCGACCGCAGCTTCTAGTTTGTTCCTGTCGAGATCGAGAAGATGAACCGACGCACCGTACTCGGCGAATAACGTCACGATAGAGAGGCCGATGCCGCTCGCGCCGCCTGTAATGACCGCGGTTTTGCCATTTAGCCGGAAATTCAACATGGAGAGGCGAAAGGTACCTAACAGTTATTATCAGAATATGTTAGCAGCGTCAACCTGCCCGATACAAAAGAACATGGAGGCCAATCTCACATCTTCCGCCGCCACTTCCTGGCCAAGGCGAAGCTCCTTCGATTAGTGATTGTTGAAAGCGAACTTCGAGTGAAACAAGCGTGTACGTGCACGGCGTGTATGCTATCATCTGGCTGAAGTTTTTTGAGTTGGCCGCCAATCGACGAGCACATCGGTTTTAGGCGTTCAAAAACAGATGTTCATCGAGGGATCTATGTCCCGTACCCGTCGCCAGTTCCTCAAGTCGGCTGCTCTCGCTCCCTTGGGAACTTCCCTTCTCAGCCCCGTAACTGCAACTTCAAGTGAGCAGCCGTCCGCTGCCGGTGGGTTTCAACTCCCGAGCACCCCACGCGATCCCACGCAAACGCTGGACGTGGCACTCTTCTCGGATGTGGAAGATATCTTCAGCCCACCCGAACTCGGAAATGACGACAGCATCAAGCAACTCGCCGACATTCTGACAGAGGAAAGGCTGCGTGCGAATTTTCTCGTGATCGGAGACCGGGCCGTCTCCCTTCGCGAGCGACGCAGGCAAGATGTGATCGACAGCCTCGGCCCACATGAGGTAGGGCTTCATACTCGCAGTGCCCGACACCCCGAGGTGCCGGAATACGTGGCAGGGAAGAGTTGGGACGAAGCCGTTGCCGAGTGCCTGAAACGCGAACGCGAGGGAACCGAAATCATCCGCGATGTCTTTGGGAAACCCTGCACCGCGCTCAGCATGCACTATCTTTACTCCGCCCCCCACAGTCACCGAGTCGCAGCCATGCTAGGAATGCCATTCGTGTATGGCTACCCTTCAGCCCCTCCTCATTACGGGCTGAGCTGGTATGCTGGCTCTCTTTGCCTGCCGTATCTCAGCCCAACTCTGCGCAACGCTCCGCTTCTCTCGTATTTCGAAGGATTCGACGACAATTATCCCGATGACAAATTATTCGAGCAGATTGTGCAGGTCTTCAACAAGCATGTAGATGCTTGCCTGACTGACGGACAACCTTACCTGACTCTTTTTCTCTATCATCCTCAGCGGCTCAGAAATTCGAATTTTATCGATATCTATTGGTCACCAAACGGGGTGAACTATCCGAAGAAACTTTGGGGGAAGTTCGGCCGCCCACCTCAATACAGTCGCGATCAGGTGGAGAAATCATTGGCCAACTTTCGTCGCCTCGCTCGCATGATTCGCAACGATCCCCGGCTTCACGTAATGACCCTGTCGGAAATCAAGCAGAAGTATGGAAAACAGCCGAAAGCAATAAGCCGCGAGGAGCTTGTTGTGGCCTGCCGGCAAATCGCGGCGTCGGATCAGATTCTCATGAACAGTCGATTCAGCCCAGCTGAGGTTCTGGTGGGTATGGCTCACTGCATCGTGGCCGAATCCGACACTGGCCAAATTCCGAATGAAGTTCCGCGCCAGGATATACTCGGGCCTATGCAGAGTCCTATCTGGATTCCTGAACTCCAAGGCTGTTCGAATTCCAGGTTGATCGAATTTGCTCGCCTGTTGCTCGATCACGTCAAGATTACGAGCACGCTCCCGGCCACCTTCGGACCTCCTCTGGAGCGTGTCGGAATCAACCACCTGTATCGCGCCTTTGCCGATGTTTGTCTAACGCGAAATTCAGGCTCGAGCGGTGGGGACATAAAGTTCCGCCGCACTCCTCCCTGGCCAGAGATCGGACCAGAGATTGGTATTCGGTACTTCCGAGCAGTCGAAGGCGAATTGGTCGATCCCGAGTTGGACATGTACACGCTCTATCGCGATGGTAAACTCCAGAGCTGGACACTGAAGCCGGCTTCCGTCATCTAGAATCGAGAGAAAAGATCCAACGTCGCGTTGCTGACCTGTAAAGAGGCAGCCAGGTTCCAATTCCCCTTTCCAATGCTCGTTTATAAATCAGAGGCGCTACCGCCACATCGTCAAGTGCAATCCAAAATTGCAACAGATGATCGTCTCCCGGTCTGTTTCGCGCCTGGGTTTACGTTTTCTGACGAGTTCAAGCCGGACATATAGGGCAGGCCGCGCTTCCGATTGTCGGGTATCCGCCACCGACTTCATTCCCACGGCATGCTGAGCCGGAATCGACGCATGGGATGCACGCCGATCTTCGGCGGCATCTTCACAGATCCTTCTCCCTTTTCCCGAAATGCAGCTTCTACGACTTCAATCATCTCCGACATAGTGATGCCTACGTCTGCGATATCCCCGCTGGACAAATATAGTAGTTTCTCGCCTAAATGGGCGCCAAGGCTGCTGCAGATCACATTGTTTTCCTCGTGCTCGTATCTCGACTACCGAAGGTAGGGGGATCTAAAATACTGCAACCTTGACCACTTTACCCGGCCGAAGACTGATTGGCGCGCCGCGGGCGTACATCCTGATTGCAGCATCATCAGGCAGCACACCATGGCCAGGTTGATCGAGCAAGTGAATTTCTCCTCGCATGATTTCCGGCCGTTGCTTGAACAAGGCACTGAACACGTCCAGCGGTGGAATTGCATATTCCATGACATAACCTGTGGGGGCTGCAGCAACCAGGTTGCAGCTGAAGAAAGAAAAGCCGCCGCTTGTGAGTCTGACACTAGTTCGCCCGGCCAGGGCGGCGATCCGCCGAAAAGGAGTAACGCCGCCTACAGTGTTGTCGTAGGGTTGCACAATCGACGTTCCCCGGAATTCCAGGAAGGTCTTGTACTCATCCAGTTCACAAAGCGTTTCACCCGCTGCGATCGGAACCGGACTTTCCCGCACCAAGCGCTGATACCCGAAAAAATCGCGAGCGGGAATCGGTTCCTCAAACCAAAGAATGTCCTCATCGGCAATCTGCTTCGCAAACGACAACGCTTCCTCAACCGACCAACACTGGTTTGCATCGACCGCCAACTTAACTGCCGAGCCCAGTGACTGCCGCACGGCCCTCACGCGGCGCACATCCTCCGCCATATTGCGTCCCTGCTCGACCCCCACCTTCATCTTGATGATCGAGAAGCCTCGAGCCACCGTATCTTCGAGCTCAGAAATCAACTTAGACAAATCGTAGTTGATCCATCCATTAGTGGCATAAACCGGAATGGAATTGCGAGTTCCTCCGAGAGCCCGGTGCAGCGGAATTTTCTGAACCTTGCAGGCAAGATCCCAAAGAGCTGTATCGATTCCGTTCAACACTTGCAGGGTGACACCCGTGCCCATATTCCGAATCCGCTTCCAGGCCAGGTCCCAGAAACGCTCGACACAACTGCTGTTCTCAATCTCGCAGTTCCAGAGCAGTGGAAAGAAAACTTCTTCCGCAATAATCTGCGCAACCTTACTCACCGGAACGATGCCCAGGCCGGTGAACCCTGAAGACTCGATCTGCAAAATCCCGACGGGGAAATCTGTGAAGGGACCCAGAGTGGAGTCTGCAATAGGTTCATTGAAGGGTGGAGGAAAAACCAAATCAATCAGTGCCGATTCGATTCTCATGGAAGCTCAATGCTTCAGTCTAGGACCAACCGTTGAGACGTCGATGGGTTCAAAACCGATGGCGAAAGCGGGCGAATCTGGCTGAAGAGAGAAATCCCCGCCGGCAGGATTGACAAACTTTGGATCGGCAAAGATGGAGTGCACATCTTGCCCGTGCTCCTGCCACTCGTCGGTTTTCCAATCACCGAACTTGATGTCGGACAGACTCCCAACCCCAGTCTGATAATAAAGGTTATTGTCAAAATGGAAGTTGTAGTCTTTCCAGGCTGCCTGCAGAAGAATGCCATCCGTCCAATAGACAATATTATGTTCGAAGTCGAAGCTGTGCCCCGCTTCGTCATCGGTACGTCTTAGCTGAGCGTTCTGGCCGAGAGCAAAGACGTTGTTGCGGATAACATTTTTCTGGCCGTAGTGATGGTGAAACCCACCATCCTGCGTACGATAGACGATATTGTTCTCGATCACCATGTTGCTGCTGCCCTCATCCGTGTAAATTCCCCAGCCTCCATAGGACACATCGGACCGCTTCACGTCGTGGCAGACGTTATGGTGAATCACCGTTCCTGGCTGTACTCCTAGTAAATAGATGCAGGCGAGATCACCCATCACATCCCCGCCGATATCATGAAGATGATTGAAAGCGATCGTATTCGAATATGCGCCACTAGGCACGTAGCCCCAGGTCCAGCCGACTCCGATTCCAATGTCAGGCACATCGTAGATCTCATTGTGCACGATAGTGTTGTTACTACTTTGCCCTACCCAAACGGCGTACGCTCCGGGATCGACGACGCCCAAACTGTGGAGTCGATTGTCGCTAATAACGTTATTAGTTGTGGCTTCGTCGCCTTGATTCGGACCTTTGGGCTCGCCGACCTTGATACCACCGGCACCGAGATCCGCGAATTCATTTCCCACAATCTGAATCTCCTGGCACGACTTACCGAGTTCAATAGCGAATTGCCCTAGATGGGCAAAGAACGAATCCCGTATTTCGATATCTTTCGAGGTCCTGATTTCGATTGCCGCTGGGATATCGAACCCTCCCTGATAATCGGTGTAGCCGTCTGGTGGCATGGTCCAATCGGTGTAGCTGAACATCAGCCCAATGAAGCGGATGTTGTGAGCTGGCTCGAACGAAAAAGCAGACTCTCCCGAGTTGGATGAACCCCACGTTCCTCCTCCGAAACGAACCAGCTGCTGCAATCGAGGGGCGATGACGGTGGCTTGTGACAGATCCTCGCCGGGCATCGGCCAATAGTAGAGAACGCCAGAATGACGATCCAGATACCACTCGCCCGGAGAGTCTAGCGCGTCAAGGGTATTTTCTACCCAGTAGTGAGCGTCCTTCTCATCAACCCACCGAACGTCCTCGCCCGACAGGGTCATAGTATGCGTTGCCGCATCCACCTGCGAAAAGTGGTAGCGAACCACCGTCCAGGCGCGAGGCATCACGATCTCAGTATCGCTTCCTGCCCATGACGGCTTGATGTCATCGCCTCGAAATTTCAGCCGAAGCGGCTTGGGAGCTAGAGTCCGGCCATCGACCTGAAAAAAGCCTGTATTCGGAGTGCGGGCACGCTGGCGCCTGATACCGTTAACGAACAGTTGCCGGAAGTACCATTTCCCATTTCTTACCTCGGAAATCTCTGCCTCCCATATCTCACCGCGCTTGGATTTCCTCCAACCCGTGATTCTCTTGCCCCCGCTAATTACAGGTCTCTCGTTCTGGTACGCGCTGTATGTGATCGGGGCTTTGTTGGTACCTGAATCCACATCCGTCAGGAGGAATGGTTCCTCTAGTACGTGAGTTCCCCCACGCAGATAGACAGTGACGGGTCTCAAGAGGGCTCCACTACCCTTCATCCTTCGGATTGCGTCGCGAGCGGCTTCGAGCGTCGCGAATGGTCCGTCAGAACGTGCGTTGTTGGGTTCGCTGACCTTTCCAGACCATCCATCATTTCCGTTCGGAGATACGTAGAACTCGGTGACCTGTCCCAGTTGGGATATTGAGTTTTGCGCTACGCAACATTTGACCAGTACCAATGCAATTCCGATGAAAACAGTCCAGCGGGTTTTGATCATCGTGCCCACAGCTCCTCAACGCGATTTTGTTTAAACGAACACACCAAACGGAAAGTGGGATCTCCGTGAACCGCCAATTTCCCCAAAAAAAGATAACATATATTAATACATTATCTGAAGATCGCAAATTCAAAGAGAATTGACATTCAAAGAGAATTGACAAGGGGCTTTTTTCCCTAACCAAGAGTATTGGCAGGGCTTTTTGCTTTTAGCGCGGATGTATGATGATCACGATTATTTATGAGAAGAGGCCAAGCAGTGCAACGTCGAACCAGGAGACGAATCGGCATCACTCAAATCGCTGAGTTGGCCAATGTTTCTATTGGAACTGTGGATCGAGCCTTGCATGCGCGTCCTGGGATCAACGAGACAACCCGAAAACGGATTCTACAAATCGCAAACCAAATGGGGTATACGCCAAACCTTGCGGCGCGTGCCCTTTCGACTGCACGCGCTAAGATGCGCATTGGCGTTTGCATTCCGCGCGAGTTGCACTTCTTCTATGACGAGCTCTGGGAAGGGATTTATACAGAGGCGGAATATTATAGGGACCTCGGCATCGAGTTCCTGTATCGCCCGGTTCCGGAACTCGGCAAAGGAGAAGCCAAAGAAGTCGCCCGTATCCTGGACAGCGGAGTTCAGGGCATGATCCTTGTGCCCGGACGCCCTCAGGAAACCGGCGCTCTTATAGATAAGGCGGAAGGAGACAACGTACGAGTTGTTTGTGTTAGCACGGACGCACCTGAAACCAAGCGTTCGTCCATCGTGTGTGTCGATCCCAGGCTCCATGGGATGATTGCCGGTGAGTTAATGGCCAAGTTCGTCCGTCCGGCAGCCCAGGCTGCGATCATTACGGGAATGCTGGTAACCGAGAACCATGCGCACAAAGCAGAAGGATTTGAAAAATCGTTCCTGGCGAAGTGTCCAGGCGGACAGGTCGTAGGTATCCTGGAAGCCCACGAAGACGAAGACGAGAGCTTTCAAAGAACCTACGAACTACTTGGCAACTTCCCGGACTTGGATGGGATCTACGTGAACACTGTAAATTGCCTGCCGGTCTGCCGTGCCTTGGCAGCGCGGAAGGTGAGTGGGAAAGTAAAACTCATTGCCACAGACCTTTTCAGAGAGATGGTTCCCTTGCTCGAGGAGAACGTAATTTGTGCTTCGATTCATCAGAGACCGTACCGACAAGGCAGAGTGGCGGTGGCTACGCTCGCGGAACACCTCGCCGCGGGGAGACCGCTCAGAACGACTAACTACTTGAATCCCGGCATAGTCCTGCATTCCAACCTGCATTTATTCCAAGATTTTAGCCGGGCACACAATAGCAGAGTGCTTCACCCGGTGTCGGCGGACTGCTAGAAAGCCTAGCGTCTCTTGCGTATCTACGCCGCCCCATGAAACGAGAGCATCTCCATATTTTCTTTAGGCTATTCGGGTTCTATCCCCGGCGCGGAGTACTCCACCAGGCTCATCAGATCGAAACCGGTTTCGATAAATGAATGGCAAGACGCTCCACCGATGCGCAAGAGTGTTTGAAACACGAGATAACTCGAGATTGGCGATGCACGGTCTCCATTTTGCACTGACAAGAGTCGGATTTAACCTCGACGCTCATGACCTCAACACTACTCCTGTACCGATCATGCGCACGAAATCGACACTCCTGGCAGCAAATAGGATCCGCTCTCGAGTTCATGAAAGTACTCGGCAAAGCTCAGAGCAACAATGGCGATCATCAGCACAAAGATCCCGATTGCCATGATCCGCAGAGGCTCGCCTCTCCATTCGCCAAGCGACATGTCCCAGATGCTCGAGGTCAGAATCATGGTGGCCATTGAGACACCCCAGGTGATCACCGCACCGAGCGAACCCAGCAAGCCAATGGCGCCAGCATAGGAATATGCGCCAAAGACAAACAGCGCTCCCATCAAAAGAGACCACAGGGCTAATCGGATAAGCCCGGCGCCGGGAATAAGGTAACGCGAAAACGTCTGCCTTGCATATAACAATCGTCCAGCATAGACGATGTTTGTAACGAATCCTCCGACAAGATAAGGAGTCACAAAAGCATTTGCCGCTCCGAAATCATTGCTCCCGAATTTGCGAGCGATATCAAAGATAGGATTGGGAAAGGCCAGGACAACGTTCATCCCGGAACTGAGCGCCCCGGCAATGCAGCAGGCAAGCACACTCTTCCAAAAGTTCAAGCCACGGCTCTGCTTGCGCTGTTCGGTTTCTGGGGTGGGCGATTCTTTCTCTCTTAACGCGCCACCTTTTCCGCATAGTGATATACCGATCACGGATAAGCCAACACCCAGCAAAGTGAACAATCCACCGGGATGCAGAATCGTCTTGCGGTGCAGGACGAACAATGGCAGTAGGGACATTGCCATGCTGCTCCCCCCGTTAAGCGCTGTCGCCAGACCCAGTCCGATAACGGGAATGGTCATACTGTAAAGGAAACCGGACGCACCCGAGATCGCACCAATGAACAGCATGAACGCAACTAAGCCTGCGCCTGCGGTTTGATTGACGATGATGTAATGGGGCACAGTGGCAAAAGCCACCACAAGTGGGCCGAGGAAGAGGCCAAAGAATGCGAAGAACGCGTAAATGTTCTCCCACTCCCACTGCTTCAGAATTCGCATTGGGGCATAGCACAGCCCCCAGCTGACCCCACAACCGATCGCTAAAAGGAGACCAAGGATCACAGGCACCCCCCTTTCGCCGACGAAAAGTACGGATACGTCGAGGATCGTGTACGCTAACGTAATCTGCGCGATGCTGTCAAGCTTTTGAAAGCAGGGCCTTTTTTAAGGAACCTAGCTGATAAGACTTGAATGCGCTTCTTTGTTTAAATAATCTGTTAATATCTGTAGCAAGGAGGTTCACAATGGGTACGCCAGCTCTCGATCTCGCGCCACCGAAGAGGGTCAAACTCAGTGACCAGGCAATGGAAACTATTTTCGATCAGATCCGCCGTGGTGCTCTGCGACCTGGAGACCGTCTTCCTCCGTTGCGCGAGTTAGTGGTTCGTTTGGGAATCAGCCAGACTGCGATTCGCGAAGCGTTGCGAGGATTGGTCGGGCGGGGAGTTGTAGAACTGCAGCCGGGGCGGGGCGCGTTTGTGCGCAACATGTCGTCGGACGTGCTTGTCAATCCAGAGTCTCTAATTCTCCTGCTAAAGCAAGAAACTCTGATGCACGCCATTGAGGTGCGCAAGGCGTTGGAGGTGGAGGCGATCGGCTTGGCCACAGAGCGGGCCACCGATGAAGATCTCGCGGAGATGGAGCGCATTCTGCGCAAAATGCAGCGGAGCGCAAAATCGCCGGAAAACGCCTTTCGGCATAGCCCTGGTTTCCATCTTGCTATTGCTCATGCAACGCACAATCCGCTAATGGTAAACATGGTCAAGTCTTTCGTTTCCTTATTGAAGGACCATGCGGCGCTCGGAAAATTTGTTCCTGAAGCTCAGGAACGCGAATATCGTCTGCACGCGGAACTTTTTGACGCAATTGCCAGTAGAAATGTCGCTGAAGCCAGGCAGCACATGCGCAAACACTTGGAAATCAGCAAAGAAGATGCTGAGAAGGGATTTCAAGTGTTGGCGTGCTCGATTTCCGCTCAAACTCGGGCCCAGTCTGACGTAATACAAGAACCTGTTGCCCGCGACGAATCCGCTTACCGCCGTGTCTAGCGAATCCAGTTAGTTTTATTACTTCCCCTTTCCGGCGGACTCTTACCTCACACTAGGGGAACCACTAACACCACCATTCCACTGTCTCAAATAATGTGATAATAACTAATTAACAGTCCAACGACTGCTTCCTCAAGTGAGACGATCTTTATGAAATCGCGGATTCAGATGCGACCCCGAGCCCGAAAGTTGGGCCTTTGGGCTAGGGCATCTCCCCGGTCCTACTCGAAAGAATGCTGGGTGATTGGCTTAAGAGAGTGTCCGATGTCGCCCAAAATCCAGGTAGCGCAGCAGGTACTCCATTCTATGCGATGCGCTGTTTCTCGGTCGCGATCTAGACCATAACGTGATTACGCACGAACTGTATGAACTTATGAGCAAGCAACGTTGGCATCATTTCCGCGGGACGAGCCAAATGGCCACCGACGCAATTAAGAACGATATTTGGGAATCTGGTTTGGCAGGCTGCGGGTCAGCCACTGTACATAGTGTTTTAGCGGAGCGTGCGGGAGGCCAGCGATGACCATTGAGGAGCTCGATACACCGGCGGTGGTTGTCGATCTCGATATTCTTGAGTCGAATATTAAACGCATGGCCGAATACTGCAGCGAACACCACTTGCGGCTACGCCCGCATGCCAAGACGCACAAAAGCGGAGTAGTGGCGAAAATGCAATTGGCAGCGGGCGCCTGCGGCGTAGCAGTCGCGAAACCGGACGAGGCAGAAGTAATGGCGGTTGCGGGAATTGACGATATCCTCGTCGCCTATCCGATTGTTACTCCGCGAAAGGCGGCGAGAATCGCGGAGTTGGCAATGCGTGCGAAGATGCGCGTGGCGCTCGATTCCATCGAAGCGATCGAGTGTCTTTCGGTCGCCGCCTCAGAGCGCGACGTCAATATCGGAATTCTACTCGAGATCGATATCGGTTTCGCCCGTTGCGGTGTCGGCACGGCCGAAGCCTCCATTGCGCTCGCTCGCGCCGTGGAAGGGAAGCGGGGATTGCGTTTCGACGGTCTCATGTTCTACCCGGGTCATATCAAGTCACCAGCAAACGAACAAGCGCCACTTATTGAAGAGGTGAACCGGCGCCTCACCTCCCACTACGAGGCTTTTGCCTGCGCGGGCATACCGGTCGATGTCGTTAGTGGTGGATCTACACCGACCGCGCTACAATCACACTATTTCGAAGGTGTTACGGAGATTCGCCCCGGCATGTACGTATTTCTCGACCGCAATATGCTGACCATCGGTGTCGGCACACAAGAACAGTGCGCGATTTCCGTCCTAGTGACCATTGTGAGCAATGCCGTGCGCTCGCGAGCAATAATAGATGGCGGCTCGAAGACTTTTTCTTCCGATCCCTTGTCTGTCGGTGACCACCGAGGGTACGGTCTCGTGCTCGAACAGCCGCAGGCCGAGGTAATCGGTTTCTCCGAAGAACATGGCCATCTCGACACCAGCCGCTGCACGCGTGCGCCTCGCGTCGGCGAGCGCCTGCGCATTCTTCCCAACCATGTATGCGCCACCATCAATATGCACGACCGAGTGTTCGGGATTAGGGGTGATCGAGTCGAGCAAATTATTCAGATCGATGCCCGTGGCGGTGTTCAGTAACCAGGCTAGCACAGGCTCCAGCGGTCATTTTCAAATGATGCATTCGCTTCCCGCCACGGCCCGAACTTGGTTGCCATTTGACCGCCGTCGACAACGAGTGTCGTGCCAGTTATGAAAGATGCAGCATCCGATGCGAGAAACGCGACGGCTGCCGCGACCTCGTGCGGTTCACCACCGCGGCCGAGCGGGATGTGGCGCACGTATTCTTTCAGGAAGTTGCGGTCGCCAAAGTGGCCCGCCGTAAGTCGGGTTCGGATCAGTCCCGGACAAACTGCATTTACGCGGACAGCATAGGGGCCCAGTTCGTTGGCGGCAGTGCGGACCAAACCCAGCAATCCGGCCTTGCTGACGTTGTAAGCCGTAAGGTCGCCTTCCCCGTCGAAGGAGTTGGTCGATGCCGTAACCACGATCGATCCGCGACGGTACCCTGACATGCGCTCTGCAACCGCGCGAACCGTCCGAAACGCACCGGTGAGGTTCACGTGTAGGGTGCGAGACCAGGCTTCGTCGGTAGTCGCGAGAAGCTTCGCGGGCATCACCGTACCTGCATTTACGACCACGACGTCAAGTGACCCTGCCGCTTCGACGACGGTATCGAGGGCACGACTGAGGCTTCCACCATCTGTGACATCGACAGCAAGTCCGCAGGCACCGACCTGAGCGGCGACTTCCGATGGAGCTTCCGACTCAAGATCCAGGATCCAGGTATGTGCACCACTAGCGGCCAACAACCCTGCACAGGCTAATCCAATACCATTCGCGCCGCCGGTGACAAGCGCAGTTTTGCCACTGAATTCGATCGTCATAGGAAGCTTACCCATAGAAGCGTTTTTGACCTCTCGCCCTGACGCACGGCCACGTAGGTTGATACGAACTTTAAATTATTCTGGATAAATGTCAATATAATGTGATATTAACAGTTCCTTTTAAAAGTAGGGGGCAATCTACGGCTATGTTCGAACGGATGCGGCCGCCTCGCCTGGCACTGATTAGTGGCAACGCCTTTAACGACGAGGGTAGCCACGGAACAACGTGGAGCCAACTAACTCTGAGGACTAACCGTATGAGATCCAGATTTTTTCGAGACCTTCGAGGAAAAGCGTTCGTTTACGCGGCATTCTTATTGTCTTTTACGATGCAGGCGAAACCGCAGTCAGGCCCACCACCAATTCATTTCTCATTTCATTCGATAGCCTTCTCGCTAGATAGCTGCGAAACCCCCGAGAAACATGCGCCTGAAACCATGGCCGGCGGCGTTGCGGTATTCGACTATGACAACGATGGAAATCTCGACATCTTCTTTACCAATGGCGCCGACATATCCACTCTCAGAAAGACTTCAGAGAAGTACTGGAATCGGCTGTTTCGTAATAACGGAGACGGAACGTTTACCGACGTCACCGAAAAGGCCGGCCTTGCTGGAAGCGGATACGACACCGCGGTTGCGGTTGGCGATTACGATAATGACGGGTACGAGGACATTTTTGTGGGAGGCGTACATCGGAACACTTTGTACCACAACAATGGAGATGGAACGTTCACTGATGTAACTGAAAAGGCAGGTCTCGGCCGTTTAGACAACGAGTACGGTCCGCTCTGGTCGGTGGGTGCCGCTTGGGTAGATGTTAATAATGATGGGCTCCTGGACTTATTTGTAGCGAATTATCTGAGCTGGGATGGCAGCAACGAACCGAATTGTAAGGTCGAGGGGAAGCGCGATTACTGCCACCCGAAGTTTTACAAACCTCTTCCTAACCAACTCTTCCTCAACAAGGGCGACGGCACTTTTGTAGACGTGTCGGCACAGGCAGGGATCCGGATGCATCCCGGCAAGGGTATGGGCATTGGGATCGCCGACTACGATGGAGACGGATTTCCCGACATCTTTGTCGCCAACGATAAGCTCCCCAACTTTTTGTTCCATAACAAAGGGAACGCCGTGTTCGAGGAAATTGCAGCCGAGACAGGCGTGGCACTTCCTGAGAATGGCAGCCTGATCTCCGGCATGGGCGTAGATTTTCGCGACCTTAACAACGATGGGAATCCTGACATTTCTGTGGTCGCATTGCAGAATGAGACTTTTCCAGTTTATCTCAACAACGGCCACGGCAGCTTCACCGAAATCACTGGGATGAGCGGGATGAGATTGCTTAGTACTCCGATGTCCGGATTCAGTCCAAACATTGCTGACTTTGACAACGATGGCTGGAAGGATATTTTTGTCGCTCGCGGGGATGTGGCATCGCCGGACTTGGCGGGGCGAATTCAGGTCGATCAACCCAATACCATCTTTCGAAATCTTCAGGGTGAAAAGTGGTCCGCACTTACGCAGGAGGCAGGCTTTACTGCCCAACGATCCAAGCGTCATCGGGGGTCAGCATTCGGCGATTTCAATCACGATGGCAAACTCGATCTGGTTGTGACTGCGATCGGAGCGCCAGCTGAAATATGGATGAATGACACGCCGAACGGCAATCATTGGGTGGAACTTGCTCTGCAAGGCACCAAGAGCAATCGAGATGGAATTGGCGCCCGAATTAGGGTGATGGCTGGCGGACAAGCTCAGTTCAACTACGTCAGCACGGCATCAGGATACGCGTCATCGAGCGCCGGGCCAGTTCACTTTGGACTTGGGCCCGCGAAGGCAGTGGACGAAATTGAGATTCGCTGGCCGTCAGGCACAGTACAAACACTAAAGAATGTGGCTGCTGATCAAGTGTTACGGATAAGAGAGCCAAAGTGATATGCCCGCTGCCGATCTGATCACACGAGAAGGCAACCGGTCGAATTAACCGAAAACAATACGAGTTCAAGCCAATCTGTCGGAGTCTTGGACTATGGCTAAGAAGACAACACGTGCTGCAATTTGCCAGATGCACGAGGAACTAGATCGGCTTGAAGCCCAAGGAAGGCGTGAAGTGAAGGATCCGAACACTTGTGCGGTGGGGGTGCTGAGGATTGACCTGGTCCAGGAGTGTCGCCGTAGATTGGGTTTCATCGCGACGACGCTACCGAAGGAGCCAGCTGGCGTGCAAAAGGGCCACTGACTTGATCACTTGCTGTTGGGCCATCACTCTTCTTGTCATGGTCATGCCGGACACAAATTTTGGAAGCCAGGGTTTCAAAATAAGCAGACACAATTTGCGGCGTTCGTGGGGCACTTCAATCAGCTCTGAACCACCCGAATCTCCTTGGTGCAAAAAAGATCGGCCCATATGTTGATATCATAATGTGTCAATGTTATAATATATGTTTGGCCGGGCAAACAAGCGACTTCCCGTATCCGTTAGAAAGTCCGGTTAAGCATCGTCGCGAAGGAGCGGCTATGGTCATCCTTAGATCTGATCGTTTGTATCGGTTGGTTTCGGCGTTTGCAACCCTTGTCCTGATGTTGGTGCCGCATGCCTGGGCACAATGTGATGACATTGTTTATCCTGGCAATACGCAATATCCAGATGATTACCATGCCATTCAGTACTCATTAGACCATCATCCAGGTGCGCTGATTTGTCTGAACAACCTGGACTCTCAAGGCCACTCCAGGGCATTTCGTTTGCAGCAGCCGGTTAATCCTTACACAGGCCAGACTCTACTAGGTATGGGTACGTATCCGAGTGTGGCAATTCTGGATGGATCGGCACAAATAGACAATACCACCTCAGGCGATCACTTCGTGCAGGACCAAAATACTCGTAATTGGGTGATCACCTTCAATGACTCTGGGCAGACCAACTTTTTTGCAGCCATCCCCGTAGCAATACCCTCGGTACCTTGCCAAACAGGAGACCAAAATTGCCAGTACCCGGACAGCGTTTTTGTTATCGATGGCAGCGGCAATATCGTTATGCCTCGCAGAGTGCTAAACGGAACGCCAAACGCTCCACTTGCAAATGCGACGTACGCCGTTGTTTATCGTTCTGCGTCCTCTCCACCCGTACCTGCCGAGTTATTTCTTTCGCCCGATCTTCTGAGCGGCTGCACCCAAGGACCACCCTACCATTGCGATCAAACGGTTGATGTGGCTGTAGCAGGCGGTATCATCGCAAATTCAAACAACGCCGATAGCGTAACCGTGAAGAATCTCATTATCCAAAAGGCTGGAAATCCAGCTGAAGTGGGGGCAATCGAAGCGCCGGGAAGAAACAGGGGAAGCAATACGGGAAGCAATAACTGGTTAATACAAGGCAATGAAGTGCGGTATAACCATGGAGCAGGCATTATCGTTGATCAGTCAACGATAGGTGGCCGAACGCGGGCAGCGAATTGCGATACATGGAACAACACCAACTGTTGTAATCCTTCCACGGGGATATGCAGTTTCAGTTTAATGACTTTAAACGACACTAACTACATTCATCATAACGGCCAAATTGGACTGGAGGGCAGCTGTCAAGGATTGGGCGGCACGCCACCTTTCTATCAGGATGTTACTACCTGCGTACCTTGGGATTATGTGCCGGGGTCGAATCAATCTGTCGGTGATGTGGTGATGAACAACGTTATCGCGAACAATAATTGGCTCCGTTTTGACGCGGGATTCGCGGCTGGAGGGGCTAAATTCGCGGGGATGTGGTACCTCGATTTTGAGTCAAACCTTGTTTCTAATAACCAGGGGCCTGGTGTTTGGGAAGACATCAATTGTTACGATGGCACGATTAGCAATAACGACGTAGAGACCAATGTTCTCCCGAAGACCGCAGCAGGCACCCCCAACGGCTTAGGCGGTGGCATAGTCATCGAAGTTAGTCACAAGACCCAAATACAGAAGAATACGCTTAAGAACAATGACACTCACTATTGCGAAGATAGTACCACCACCGATTGCGGTATCGACGGGTTCAACATGGGTGGGATCATTATTGCAGAGTCCTCCGACGTAACTGTAGGGGAAAGCGTCATCGGCGACCATAATGGCAACGAAGTTACTGGCTACAACGGAATAGGGATGGCCATGAATAGCAGTGCATTCATTCCTCCTGGTTGTACGAATAATTGCACAGGGATAGGACGAACCGATTGGTGCGGAGGCGGACAAACGACGCTAACCTCGTATCCCGATGGCGCTCCCTATTGCCCTAGTATGAACAGCCAAAACCAAGTTATCCATGACATCAGGGACCGAGAGGGCTCGGACTGCACTGGGTACTCGAGTTCAGGCACTCTTCACAATTGCAACCGGGTCCAGGGCAACACAGTGACAGAATGCACAACGAATAGCGACACAAAGCGCACGATGGCTGGGCTCGATGAAGATATGGGTACTAATATGCCAGACTACACCTATTACTTCCTGGCCGATGATCTTGTTGGAGGTCACTCCGTGTACGATAACAATACCTATCTTGTGCCTGATCCTTCTGTGACAACGTATTTTGCCCCGCCTTGCGGTCAGTCACAAACCTGTGCGTTTCTTTCCTTCGCGGCGCCGGAGCCAGCATGGCAACAGACGATAATGTACGGCGGCCTCAACTACGGCGGGCAGGACCTCACTAGTACTATTTCGCAGGCGCAAGAAATGTGCACCGACCACTGATATTTTTGAGCAGCCGCCCATGACAAGCAGCCGATCTAGTCGATTTGAAGCATACGATTGTTGCGGCTTATTAGGAGCAACCAGGCATGCGGGCCTATATTTCGCCGGATCCGTTTTTCTTCGAGTCACGAGCCGACACCAATAATAACGCCTACAAGAGGCGTCCTCTGGTTTGTCATGGAATGATTGCCAGATCGGGACGTTGATGTCTAATTATGGCCGACAAACATTCACGCGCCATATGCTCACGGGAGGGTGCGGGCGAGTTTCCAACTGACCCATCGGTATACGTAAGCTGTGCGTTAACACGAACTCGCCCACGAGGGAGATAAAAGTGGAAAACGTGCGACGGGTGCTGGTTACAGATTTTGCTTGGACGGATTTGACGATAGAAGATCAAATCCTGAGTCAGGCAAGAGCAACGATTGTAATTGCAAAAACAGCGTTGCAAGCCGAACTCCTGCAACTAGCGCCGATGGCCGACGGTATTTTGACTTGTTGGAGGCCTGTGAGCAGAGATGTAATTGCTAAGGCAAAGAGATGTCTGTCAATTGGCCGTTTTGGAATTGGATTGGACAACATCGACGTGTCTGCCGCGACGGAAGCCGGGATGGTCGTCACCAATGTGCCGGCCTACTGCGTAGACGAGGTTTCCGACCACGCAATGGCCCTCATCTTATCGTGTGCGCGAAAGACAGCCTTCTATGACCGGAACATCAAAGCCGGCTCCTATGATCTGCAGGCCGGTATTCCGCTGTACCGAATCAAGGGGAAGACTTTAGGAATAGTCGGCTTTGGGAGGATTGGAAAAGCATTATGCGCCAAGGCGCGAGCCTTTGGACTTACGATAATTACCTACGATCCGCACGTTGATTCCGAGACCATCATTCAGGCAGCGGCGATCCGCGTCCCCTTCGCAGAGCTTGTCAGACGAAGTGATTTCATCTCCATTCATGTGCCGTTGTCTGCTGACACCGCGCGCTTATTTAACTATCAGACATTTCGAGAAATGAAGCCGACCGCAATCATTGTCAACACTTCGCGGGGTGACATAATCGATTCTTCAGGTTTGCTCGCTGCTTTGGACGAAGGACTCGTGGCGGGCGCAGGGCTCGATGTCTTGCCTCAGGAACCTCCAGTTGCTGACGATCGGCTAATAACCCATCCCAGAACAGTAATAACGCCTCACGCAGCATTCAACTCAGAGGAGTCGCTCGTGCAGCTAAGAACGACTGCGGCGACTCAGATGGCCGATGTTCTGTCGGGCCGGCAGCCGCATAATATCGTCAACGCAGAGGTATTGAACAGTCCGGCCTTAAGGTGGCGTTCTTCTTCGTGAGGAATGAGCCGTTGTCTATCTGACTCGGACTCACCTTATGACCCGGCGGAAGGAATCGTCCCCCAACATTAGGAAATTCAACGCCCCGCGCCAACTCATAGCCCGTTGCCGTTTGACTTTGCTGACAAAACAGTTATTAACAAATTAACGTGAGTAAATATAGTCCGACTAAACTGGTTGGAGGCAGAATGGCGCAAAAGAGGACTGGCAAGAACGATGCAACCCTTGTCAATAAAAAGAAGAGGGCTGGCGTTCGACGTTATATCAATCTCCCCAGGGTCAATCCGAACCTCCCGCTTAGCGATGGAATCCTAGTAGGCAAGACGCTTTACATTGCCGGAACGGTTGGCCTCGACCCGATCACAGGCCAGCCGCCTTCCGACGTCGATGAAGAGATCCGCCTCATGCTGGAATCATTTCAGAAAATTTTGCGGCAGGCAGGCATGGAAAGCGACGATCTAATCTGGGTTCAAGTGTTTTCGGCCGATCTTTCATTGTGGGAAAGATTCAACTCGGCCTATCGCCAAATCTTCGGAAAGCACTTCCCAAGTCGCACCTTCACTGGTGCGCAGTTGCTTGCGGGGCTGCGCTTCGAAATCAACGGTATCGCCATTAAGAACTAGCCGCCCGGCCCATAACATAGCCATACACACCTATGCCTATGTGGGCTGTCGGCGTCACAGACAGGTTGCGGTACCAGCGCCGGACCCTTGTTGTCGCGCAGCTCCGGGAGCCTTTCGTCTCAAGTCATCAAGCCCTAAACCTGGAGAAGACCTCGGCGCCACGATAAACCGCTTTCTCTCCAAGCTCTTCTTCGATGCGGAGCAGCCGATTGTACTTGGCTAGGCGCTCCGATCGTGTGATGGCGCCAACTTTGATTTGTCCAGCACATGTCGCCACTGCAAGATCTGCGATAGTGTCATCCTCGGTCTCGCCCGACCGGGCGCTTACGACCGTACCGTAATCGTGAGCTCTCGCAGTCCTGATTACTTCGAGCGTTTCGGTGACCGTGCCAATTTGATTCATTTTCACCAGAACGGCATTACCCACCTGTGCACCGATACCGCGGCTTAATCTTCCGTAGTTGGTGACAAATAAATCGTCACCGATCAATTGGCAGTTCTTCCCCAAGCGCGCAGTCAGAATCCTCCAGCCATCCCAGTCTTCTTCTGCGAGTCCGTCCTCGATGGAAAGGATCGGGTATCGATGTCTCCACTGTTGAAAGAGTTCGATAAGTTTCGACGCGGTGAGCTCGGTTCCTTCGGTCTTCAAGGTATAGCTGGTGCCTGACCACCAGTGGCTAGAAGCGATATCAACTGCAATGGCAGCATCTTGGCCCGGGCGAAATCCCGCGCGTTCGATCGCCTCAACCATCAATTCGAAGCCCATCTCGTTTGTGGGAAGGTGCGGAGCATACCCCCCTTCGTCAGCCACTCCGGCCGTATAAAAGCCCCGCGTCAGCAGAGTTACTTTCATCGCCCGATAGATCGATACAACAGCCGCGAGCGCTTCGGAGTATCGGCGCGCCCGCAGGGGAATAACCTGGAAATCCTGAAAATCGATGTTGTCGCCGCCGTGAAGGCCGCCACTAAGAATGTTCACCATCGGAACTGGAAGTTCGTACTCTGAATCTCTGCCCAGGTATCGATAAAGGGGAACCCGTGCGGCGTCCGCTGCCGCGCGGGCTACCGCGAGTGAGGCCCCAAGAATGGCGTTCGCCCCCATGCGCCCTTTGTTTTCCGTGCCATCGAGCTCAATGAGTTGACGATCTATATTTTCTTGATCGTGCGCGTCGGCTCCAATCAGCTTGGGGGCGATCTCTCGCATGACGTTTTGGACCGCCTTTTGCACTCCGCGACCAAAATATCGATTGGGGTCGCAGTCCCGAAGTTCCAAAGCTTCCGCCTTGCCTGTTGAAGCGCCCGCGGGAACCATGGCACGTCCCCAGCCGTCATCGAGACTCACCTCGACTTCCACAGTAGGATTACCACGAGAGTCGAGGACTTCACGGGCATGGATCTTACGAATAATCGTCAAAATGATCCCCTCGTCGCCCCTGCGATGAAGCTAACCGCGAAGTTCGCCGAAATGTGGCTCCACGATCTCGACTGCATCGGACAAGGTCGTAGGCCTTTGATTCAGAATTTGTTTGGCCGCATGACGGACGCGTTTCTTCACTTCTCCGTCCGTCAGATATTCGACTGGTGATTTGCCGTCGATACGGGCGAGCATCAGCGCGCCCAAGTGACGAACGGTCATTGGTTCCAATTCTCGGATCTCCCCTCTTGATAGCTCTCTACACAGTGCCCGCCAAAATTCCCATATCAGTTCGAGATATCGTTTTGAGAATGAAGGCTGGTGGAATGATTTCAGAAACAGATGATTGAGCAGAAAAGCACAGTCAAACGCTGGATCGCCCCAATGAACGACCTCGAAATCGATCAAGAAAATTCCGGTGCCATCCACCAGGATGTTCTTCGGACTGTAGTCTCCATGCACTAAAGCGGTCTGGATCTCACTTGTGCTCGCTATAAGTTCGCAGATTTCCTTCTCTACGTCAGGATTCCGCGCAGCCGCCTGCTGATAGTAAGGATGAATGCGCAATTGACCGAAAACAGTACGGTCTGCAAATCCCACCTGAAATTGCGGAACCTTTCGCGAGCCGGTGATCATTCTTGCTAGCAGAGAGCCAACGAGACGTGCTACACCGGGATCGCACTGACCTTGAAGCAGTGATTCCTTCCAAGAAATGGAGCCGCGAGAAGCTGCGGTCATGACATAGGCGTAGTTCGAAAGATCAACGTGGACTACGCGCGGCAAGGAACCTTCTCCGAGCACTGGTTCCAGCGCTGCAATTGAGTCGGCCTCCCGAAAAATGCGCTCGCGTTCGGAAAACCAGTCGTCCGCGACTCTAAGCTTGCCCAGCGACTGCTTGACGACGAACCGCCTGTTGGACTTGTCCATCCATTCCGCCAAGAGAACGACATTCGATACGCCTCCGCGAAGCTCTTGGACCACGAGCTTATCGCCCGCCTGAGAAAGGCCCAATTGCTCGAGGTAGTGCGCAAGGTTCTGAACGGTGAGTTGCAGGCAAGAGGAAGACATGATCGGACGCTAAAGCCTGAATCAGCAGCCGAAATGATATGGAATGACATTGACACATGTCAACATATTCTGATAATAACAGTTATGGAAGCATGAATAGAGCACAAAAAACGTCAGGCCTTAGGATTTCTAAGCTTGTCCGTACCATTTCAAGTTTCGTGAGTGACCCTAGCGCGCGATCCGCTTCCCGGCAGTTTTTCAATTCAACAACGGTGGAGTCTTCTGTCAAACAGAGTCTTCCTCTAATCGGCCTTCTCGCCGTCGTGTTCGCAACCATTAGCGGCGCGCTCTCCGCCCAAACACAGGTCCCCTACCGTAACGCGAACTTGCCGGTGGAACAACGAGTCGAAGATCTTCTCCAACGTATGACCTTAGAGGAAAAGATCGCGCAAATGCAGAGCAGTTGGCAGAACTTCGATTTTACGAAGGATAAGAGCCAGCTGTTCGCCGACGAGCAGGGACAGTTTGTCCCGGAGAAAGCGGCTGTGTCTCTCAAGAATGGATTGGGTGAAGTCAGCGCTCCCGGTGAAAAGCGCGATCCTCGTCAGGAGGCTGAGTTCACCAACGCAGTTCAAAGCTGGATCGCGCACAACACGCGCTTGGGAATTCCGCTGTTGTTCCATGGGGAATGTCTTCACGCGCACATGGCTCCGGGGGCCACTCACTACCCTGTCCCGATAGGGCTCGCGTCAAGCTGGGATGAATCCCTGATGACAGAAGTGTTCTCCAGCATCGGCGCAGAGGCGCGTGCACGTGGCACACAGCACTGCTTGGCTCCCGTCTTAGACCTAGCCCGCGATCCGCGATGGGGGCGCACCGAAGAAACGTACGGGGAAGATCCATTCCTTGTTTCTCGTATGGGAGCCGCCGCGATTCGCGGTATGCAGGGCGAAGGGCCGGCGATCGGAAGGTCGCATGTGCTGGCGACTACTAAACATTTTGCCGTGTACGGTCAACCGGAGAGCGGATTGAATATGGGACCGGGTAACTATTCGGAGCGTGTGATCCGCGAGGAGTTCCTGAAACCTTTCGAGATCGCGATCCGCGATGCGAAAGCGCAATCGGTGATGGCCTCATACAACGAAATTGACGGTGTGCCCTCCCACGCGAACCGGCATCTCCTCACCGAGATCTTGCGAGATGAATGGGGATTTGAAGGAATTGTTGTCTCTGACTATTTCGGGATTGGTTTTCTGAATTCCATCCATCACATCGCCAGTTCAGATGCCGAGGCTGCGAAGCAGGCAGTTGAGGCCGGCGTAGACCTGGAGACTCCGTACGCCGACGCGTACAGGAACCTTGACGAACTAGTTCATCAGGGCAAAATACCGGAATCATTGATTGATCGTTCGGTTAGGCGCATCCTTCGGGAGAAGTTCCAGTTAGGTCTGTTCGAGAATCCGTATGTCGAGCCGTATCGCGCGGAGGCTTTGGTTAACAACAGTGCAGCACAGGAACTCGCGCTCAAAGCTGCCCGCGAATCGATCGTGCTTCTAAAGAATGAAAATCGTTTGCTTCCACTCGACCGTAATAAATTCAAGCGCATTGCGGTTGTAGGACCAAACGCAGCCGACGTACACCTTGGAACCTACAGCGATGACCCGCATAGGGGAGTCAGCATTTTGCAAGGCATCAAGGACAAGGTTGGATCGTCCATTCAGATCGCGTACGCCGAAGGGTGCCGCATCACGGAAAACAAGCCCGACTGGAACGCCAATGAAGTAATCCCGCCCGATCCGAAGCTGGATCAGGCACGAATCAAGAAGGCAGTTGAGACAGCATCTTCGTCGGATGTGGTCATTCTCGTCGTGGGTGAGAATGAACAAACGTCGCGGGAAGCCGGCCCGGAACATCCGGGAGATCGAGATAGCCTGGATCTGATTGGTCGTCAGGATGAATTATTCAAGGCGCTTCAAAACACAAGGAAGCCGGTGGTTGTGGTCTTACTTCATGGGCGTCCGAATTCGATCTCGTACATTGCACAGCACGCCAGCGCGATCCTCGACGGCTGGTATCTAGGTCAAGAGGGCGGGACTGCCATGGCCGACGTTCTGTTTGGCGACTACAACCCTGCCGGGAAGCTGCCTATTACGGTTCCGCGATCAGTGGGTCAGCTCCCCGACTACTACTACCAGAGGCCATCCGCCCGGAGAGGAGACTATTTATTCTCCAAAACAGCCCCTCTTTTTGTCTTCGGTTACGGCCTGAGTTATACGACCTTTCAATACCACGATCCTGCTGTGTCGCCCCAAAAGATCTCTCCAGCTCAGCCAGCGCATTTGTCGGTAAAGGTGACGAACACCGGACAACGTGCTGGAGACGAAATCGCCCAGCTCTATTTCCACAATCAAGTCAGCTCGGTGACGCGCCCGATCAAGCAACTGTGTGCTTTTCATCGGATTCACTTAGAACCAGGAGAAACCAAATCGGTGGTGTTTGACCTTACGTCAGAAATGTTTTCTTTCCTCGACCAGAACATGAAACGCACAATGGAATCCGGGCTGGTGAAATTGATGGTAGGCGGCAACTCAGCGGATCTGTTGACCGTGTCATTGGAAGTAGCCGAGCACGAAGACCGTCAAAAATAGGACCAAGGAATCGCAGCTTAGCTTCCGCAGATTCCCGGTCTGCTAATTTGCGCAAGATCATGCCGCCTTCCTAAGAAAAGCGGGCGGCATCACGGGACTGCGCTTCAGGAGGTAGGGCCGTGGACGGCGGCGAAATCGCGGTGACGCGTTCAATAACCAGCGCGAGCAGTTGAAGAAGAGTGTTGAGCCATGCCTTTCCATGATCGGGCTCACAATCAGAGTTTCGCGTGATCATAAGCGCCGTTGCCGAATATGCCAACCCAGACAAGACTCCGGGACATGGGTGTCGTACGGCTGAACGGAGTTGCTTTGTCTAAGCGCGTTTTCAGTTCTTGAGGTGGTTTGTTTCTAACTTATAGGAATTCTCGCGTTGAGGTTTTGCCTCCCGACGGTACTCTGCAATATTGAACGGCGCTGAAGGCCACAGGGGATGCCTACCCGTTGCCAACTGCGTTGAGAGTCATATATCGACGTTCGTAAACTTGTATGCACGGTCAGGCAGGTGAAAGTGACGCAGTACGTGTCAGCCCAGTGGATCGGCGTGGTCGGCCGATCAGCTCTTCGGTGCTCAGCGCGGCTCAAGAAATCAGTGTGCGCGCAATCCTTCACGCCGAAAGGATACTTGTCGATCCCGCAGTAGCAACCAATTTGCTGGAAGATGCGGCAGCAACGGTGTCTCAAACTCTTAAGGCGAAGAAGATCGGTGAAGGATCAATACGAGATCTCGAATCGTATCTCTTTCGTGCATTTCTCCGACGGCTGAACAGAGCCCAGAAGCGGCAATCGAGATTAGCAAAAGCCGCTGAACTCCAGGGTTTTCTTTCGGAGATGTCCCGGGACCCGAGGAGAGCGCTCGACAGAAAAATCTTCTTAGATGAATTCCTGATGCAGTGTGACCCTGTAATGCGGGACGTGCTCTGTCGGCGCATGGAGGGTTGTTCATGGAAAGAGATCGGCTGGGCGTATCGAATATCGAGCCACGCCGCGGAGTCTAAATTCAGCCAAGCACTCCAGAAGGTCAGGAGAAAACTAGGTCTAAGATAGCCGGCAAATGTCGGCAACATTTGGGATGATCACCAGCACTACAAAACGTTGCCTCTTCGAGAGAGAACAGGATTTCCTTGATTGCGTCCGCTCGTATCTTTCTGAGGCCTTTCCCAACCCTCAGCGCACCGGCTGCCCGTCAGACGAAGCCCTCCAGACTTTGGCAAGCCGACCTACGCAGAGCACCGCACTCGTAAGCGATCACCTGACGTGCTGCTCACCATGCTTCAAGGCATATATGACGCATCTCGCTCATGCCAGAGCCGAAGTAGCCGACTCGCAGAGAATTCGTCGAGTCACGTGGATTAAACGTTCGCTCGTTGCTGCCGGCACTGTCCTCCTGTTATTAGTCGCCATATACGTACTATTCACGCGAAGAGACAGTGCGCCCAGCGTGGCACAAGGGAAGCCACAGCGAGTTGGCACACACAAGAGTCGTGATGAAGTGCCGGCAACCACGACGTACATTCGGGTGCTGATCGACCTGAGTAACGCCTCGCCAGCACGAGGGACCCCCCGCGCTGAACCCAGTCCTTTGCCCCAAGTAATTCCTTCTAGTGCGCTTGCAGACATGAGTGTGCTCTTGCCTCTTGGCAGTGAGGAGCGCGTGTACTCCGTAAGACTGAACTCTCGTGACCATGTAGTTTGGTCGGACTCGGCACAAGCACACTTGGACAATGGCCAAACGCTTTTGCATATGCATGCCGATTTCAGTCATGTTCTCGTCGGAAACTACGATCTCGTCGTAGAGTCCAAGGGCTTCCGCGTCACTGTGCCGGTAGTCGTGAAGATCACTTCGTCTGGAAGGATTCAATAAGCCATGAGAATCAGTCGAGTTGCGTGTCGCATAGCGATCCTTGGGATTCTCTGCGCATCTGCCACTGCGCAAGAATCCAAATCGATTCACGATCAAGCACCTGTGGTGGCAGATCATGACGACGAAGCTGTTCTACAGCGAGCGCTCCATTTCGCCAACTTGTACAACTGGCATGCTTCTCGCCCGTACTTCACCAAGGCTGAGCAATTATTCGAGTCATCTGGCGACAAAAGGAACGCATTATATGCGCGCCTTGGGGCGATCAGAGCCGGCTCAGATCAGGCGCCAATAACAGATTTGTCGTACCGGCTTGCTCAGGAACTCGCCACGAATCCAATCCTTCAATCCGACAAAGAACTCCGCATGTTCTGCCTTATTGTGAAAGGGGATTTCGACGGAGAAATTGATGTGCCGGCAATGCGGCGCGATTGGACAGAAGTCGCTGCCCTCGCGAAAGAATTAGGGAATGCGAAGTGGCAATATCGCGCACAAGGACAACTCGGCTTTGCAGATTTTTATGATGGTGATCTTGCATCTGCTCAGCGAAACGTCGGGACGGCGCTAATCGCAGCCACGACCACTGGAGATGTCGGTGCGCAAATATTTTATCTATCGGCAACAGCGAACGGCCTTTTGAGCCAGCAGATGAACGAGCAGGCGATCCAATACGCGCAGCGAGCGATCGCCCTCGCAGAGTCAAATCCGGACACAGGCTACCCTGTGCTCGCGCAGCACGCGAGATTGCTGGGCATGGTTCAAACTGGCCGAATTGAAGGAGCGCGAAGCGAGTTGGATAGCTTGCTAGCCCGCGCTAAAGCCCAGAACGATCCTTACCAAATTGCCGATCTTTATTCGACAGCGTCGTTAGTGTCCCGAGCACAGAAGGACACCCCAGGAGCCATTAGCTATCTCGACGAGGCGCTTCAATACGCCGAAGCTGGATATGGCAGTCCAACCTCACAAATTCAGAGTGATCTCTCGGACCTGTACAGGCTAGGCGGTAACTTATCAAAAGCGGAAGAGCTTGCGCGCAACGCTGCCGAGTCGGCTCAAGCCGCGGGGAATATACCTCGGATTCCGTCGGCTCTCCACAGATTGGCCCAAGTGCAGATCGCAGAGGAGAAGTACGCGGACGCCGACCGCACATATGACCGCGCAGCCATGATTCAGGACATGATGATCGGAAATGCCGACACCACTCTGGGAAAGACCGCTCTGATTAAGGCAGCAAGCGACCTGTACGCAAAACATTTCGCCTTAGTCGCAGAGCATCTCGGCAATACCGAAAAGGCATTCGCAATCGTCGAGCAAGTTCGGGGACGTGTGATGACAGACCTCCTGATGGCTGGAGGCAAGACCTCGCCCGAATCTCTCGAAGCTGAGAAGAAAATTGCGCGCTTGCGTCTTAAGCTGACGACGGCGCGCTCGGATCGAGAGATTCGACAGCTACGTGACGAAATCTTCTTGGCCGAGCAATCCAGGTCAATTGCTCCGGGAATCAGGATCTTGAAGTCCAACGTGCACCGGGCGATCACATTGAAGGAACTCCAGTCCAGCCTCTCCCGTTCAGAGCTCGTTCTCGAATACGTGGTTGATGACCCCGCCTCCTATTGCCTCGTTATCACTCGCGAAGGTGCGCATATCGTGAAACTGCCTGGGAAACAGATGATCTCGCCTCTTGTGAGTGCCTACTTGAGCGAGGTAAAGGCAAAGCACGCTACTCATGATGAGGCTCGTCGTTTGTACGACGTCCTGATGGATCCAATTCCCGAGGCACAGGGCAACGACCAGCTCGTGATCGTACGCGACGGACCGCTTCACCTGGTTCCTTTCGATGCGTTGCTAGACCGACGCAGTGACTACGTTGTTCAATCAAGAACTGTCGTTTACTCGCCTTCTGCGAGCAGTTTTTTCTTGCTTCGAACCGCAGCGCAATCTGAAAACTCCGCGCCGACGGTTCTCGCCATTGGAGACGTTCCGTATGATCGCAGCAATTTGAGACCATCCGCCGTGACTCGCGGCTATGACGGAACAGCACTGTCAAACCTGCCTAGTTCGCGTGAGGAAGCGCTTGCCGCCGCGAGCGCGTTTCCGAATCGGTCGAGGACGTTGCTGCTGGGCGAGAATGCAACTGAAACCGCCTTCAAGAAGAACGTCAATCATCGAGTCATTCACATGGCGGTGCATGCGATTGCGAACGAGGCGCGTCCGGAGCGCGCCTCTCTTGTACTACTCAGCGATCCAGTACATGACGAAGACGGATTCCTGCAGGCCTCAGAGATAGTGCAACTCCCGCTAAATGCCGACCTGGTCGTCCTTTCGGCGTGCGACACTGCGGTTGGACCACTTGAGGGGCAAGGAGGAATTTCGACACTTTCCCAGGCTTTCCTCCTGGCAGGGTCTCGCACTGTTGTATCTACCCTGTGGTCGGTGGAAGATGAAACAACGCTGTATTTGATGAAGACGTTCTATAGCGAGCTTAATCGTAAGAAGCCAGTTCCAGATGCCTTGGCAGCAGCCAAACGGACTATGTTGAAAACCTATGGTGCGAAAGCGGTTCCGTACTATTGGGCAGGGTTTACCGTTGAAGGAGTGGCTGAACCGCCAATTAAACACTAAACTTCAATGTTTGAACCCACAGATCGCCTCAAAGTTATTTCTCGTGTCAAGGCCATCGTCGTCAAGCGCCACTTCAATATCGCCAATGTCGATTACGCGGATTGGTCAAGAAAAGTCGACGAGCAGACCCCCACTCTGGTAACAGCAGATGACAACAGTTTCGAGGGAGGCGTCCGGAATCTTCTGCGCCAGCTTAAGTCTAGCCATACTAATTTCTACCGTTCGGGTTCAAACACAACCCTGCCGCAGCATGTCGTCGGCGCTACACTCCGCTCAGTGCCTCGCGCTGGCGCTCACCAGTGGATGTTTTTGGACGTATTCGAAGACGGTCCTGCCGCACGCGCGGGTGTAAGGCCCGGACACCTCCTCATTAACGTAAACGGGGCGCCAGCGATTCCCCCAGCTTTCCCCGCATTCCGCTTTGGCCAAGAACATGAGGTCACTATCGAACTGCCCGACCGCAAGGAAGCCAGGAGTCTCGTGCTGCGCGTTCCGCCTAGGAGAGCGAAAGGCCGACGCCCCCCACTCCTGGAACCAAAGAGCCTCAGTCACCGCCTATTACGGAGCACCGGAATATTGAAGATTCCTTTCTTTTCCGGGGTCTTTGGCATCCGCTTCTCAAAATTTCTCGATGCGACGCTTGAGTCACTTAAAGCACAGGGTTGTGACCGTCTTATTATCGATTTACGCGGATGTCTTGGCGGAAGCCTCGGCTTTGCTCATCTTGTCAGCTATCTGTGTCCCGACCGAATTCCCATCGGCTACGATGTCACTCCAAAACGGCTACAACGAGGGTACAATGTCGCGCAATTCCCGAAAGTTCCAATGCCCAGTAGTAAACTCGGACTTCTGGCTTGCCTCGCACGCTTTTCTCTCCAAGACAAGTCTTTAGTGCTGCTCACCCAAGGCCTAGGCAAACAGCCGTTCCACGGCCGTGTGATAGTTCTGGTCAACGAGTGGACCAACAGCGCCGGAGAAATAGCTGCGCAGTTCGCGAAGGACGCGAAACTTGCAACTATCGTAGGCAAACAGACCCGAGGCAATGTCCTTGGATCGACGATGTTCAACGTCGGGAATGGTTACCAGCTCTATTTGCCGATATTTGGGTGGTACAGTCCCGATGGAACTTCCACAGAAGGGTCAGGTGTACGACCGGACGTAGATGTCGACGTTGATCCAGGCAGCCTCGCGTACGGAGACGACGCTCAGTTCGATAAGGCGCTAGAACTGCTCCAATAATCCTCTCGTTGTAACCCTCGCATGCCTCTCGGAAATTTTAGATTAACATTCGCTAGATTCCTGTTGGCATTTGAGGTTTCCGTGATTCATGGCCTCCTATAGAGTGTCGAGGATTTATGAATTGACCATCCAAGCCAAAATTGCGTTCCACCCGAATTTCTTCCATAGGAGTGCGATCCACTTTTGATGGCAAAGGACGGTCTCGTCTCGGCAGACGAGGCAAACCGTCGCCTCTATTTCTCTTCGATATGTGTACCTGGAGAGAAGAGCGATTCGAAAAGTTCGAAACTGCTTCCGGCGTAATCGGCTCTCGAAGCTTGAACTGGAGTGCTATGTATACAGGAATCGAACTCCGCACCATGCGGTATATCGTGGCGGTCGGGTCAGAACTGCATTTTACCCGCGCTGCAGAAAGAGTCCACGTTGCGCAACCCTCCCTCAGCAAGCAAATTCGCAACGTAGAGGACGAAATAGGGGTGGAACTATTTAGACGTACGCGCAAGAAAGTAGAAATCACAGAAGCGGGGCGAGCCTTTATCGAGAACGCACAACAAGCCCTCCTTTACGCTGAGCGCGCCGCATCCATGGCACGGGCCGCTAGTGCTGGACAGCACGGTAAGCTACTCTTGGGCGTTTCGCCATCAGTTCATCTTGATCTGTTTTTCCGATTAAGAAATGCTTTCGAGAGAAGATATGGGGACGTGCGGGTAGAAGTCGTTTCCGCGTTTTCTCGTGACCAAGCAGAATCGGTAATGCGTAGCGATCTTCATGCCGGGCTGGTCGAACTTCCGATACGATGTCGCGGCATCGCGATCTTAGGTGTGCTTCGGGAACCGATTGCGTTGGCGGTCTCGCGCGATGATGTCCTTGCTTCACGCAAAACAGTCGGGCCGAAGGAACTGGTCCAACGTCCTCTCGTGCTGCTCTCGGAGCAAGCTGAGCCAGCCCATGACAAGATCTTGATTGCAATTCAAAATTGGGGTTACCGGCCTGAGAAAGTTTTTCATGTGCTGAGCATTATGCAAGCTTTGGATTTCGTGCAGACGGGCGAAGCAGTGGGCGCACTGAGAGGGTACTTGGTCAGGCTTGGATCAAAGAAGGTTGTCGCGAAGTGGATTCCAGAGTTGCCTACTGTGGATACCGGAATTGTGTATCGTCGACGTGTCCGCAGTCCGCTGGTTCGGAATCTCCTGTGGGTTGCACGCGAAGTGTTCTCTGAGGAACGCGCTCGTATGATCGAGCGGAGGTAACGTGAGTCTTCGAACGCATATCGTGCGAGGCTTTGCACATCTGGCACTCACAACAACCATGGCACCTGTGCTCCAGTTGAACACGGGAGAATCTCTTGGACATGCCGGCGCCCACATTCGCGACCAAGATGGACCACATAATGAATGCCAGCCCGGATTTCTCTCTCCACCTGAGCTTCTCCGCGATGGGGTGAAGCGCGCAACGTCAGGTTCGCCACGCGGCGGAGAGCGCCACGACCGTCATTGGCGTGGATGGTTGCCAGCATTCCTCGATGTCCGGTGTTCAGGGCGTCAACTAAAGTCCTGGCCTCCATTCCCCGCACTTCCCCAATAATGATGCGGTCGGGGCGATGCCGGAGAATGGCCCGCAGCAGATCGTCAAAAGTGACGGCGCTTTTATAGGTATCGAGTTGCGCTTCAGCCGAGATGATGTGCGGCTTTCGGATCGCGAGTTCGGCGGTGTCTTCGATGACCAGGATGCGCTCGTCATCCGGAATTGCATTGGCGAGAATGTTGGCTAATGTGGTTTTACCAGTGCCAGTACTGCCCGAGATCAGAATGTTGTCACCGCGACGAACTGCTTCTGCAAGCGTGGCGGCAACGTCGGCGGCCATAAAATTCTGGGCGACCAAGTCTTCCATCTTGAGCTTCCGGGAAGTGAACTTCCGAATCGTCAGGAGCGGTCGCGGATTCACTACCGGCGGAATGATGGCTGCAAGGCGGCTGCCGTCAGGCAATCGCAGGTTCATGATAGGGCTATCGGCGTCGAGCTTCTTTCCGAAGCGGTTGGCGATGACCTCCAAGCCCGCTTCGAGGGCTCCCGGTTCGAAACGAATCCTGTGCAGTGACACTTTCTCACCGTTGTCCTCGATCCACACCGAAGAATCTGGGTTCACCATGATCTCGCTGACCGTCCGGCTGAGCAGCAAGTGCTCGATGGGACGGAAAAAAGGCAGAATCAAGTCAAAGCTCATTGGCCACTCCTTGGGATCAAATCGGGATCAAAACTGATGCTCTCCTGTTCAAACCAAGTCATTTCTAGAGGCATGAAATCTGGCTTCAGATAGCAATAGGTGGCGGGCAACGGGTGAATCCCATCGAAAACAACTGCAATTGCCTGAGCGTTCTTCAGTTCAAAGAACGCTCGTTCCTCAAAGAGCGCCTCTTTGGACTTCTGGTAGTGCTTGGAGGCTGACACGCTCCCCCTGTTCGATAAGGTCCGTCCGCTGAGCCAGCCAACTTGGGCGTTGTTGCTCGATTCCGCGACCGTGTAGCTGATCTTGGTCTTATCAACCTTCCCGGAGATCTCGGATGCAAACCGCGCCGTGTCTGGATCGGAAGTCGTGAGGAAAATCTTCGTGCGAAAGGTCTGCATTAGGGTTTTAAATCCTTCATTGGGTAATGCTTCCTTTAGCGAACTCACGCTCTGCGTGGCGACGATAGGAATGCACCTCGGCTGCCGAGAGATCGAAAAGAAGCGCTCGTCGCCAACTGGGTTATCACCGCCCACCGTAGCGAAGTTCTGATATTCGTCACAAATGAACACGGTAGGACGAAACGATCGCTCTGGACTTGCTTCCATCTTGGGTATGCGAAGCTGTACCGCCCGTTGGTAGTCGATCTTCATCATGGTTCCAATGGTCTTGGCCAAGGCAGGATTCAGAGCGACGGGAAAATTCAGTCCGACAATCTTGCCTTGTTCGATTAGATCGGCGAACGGTGCCAAAACTCGACCCTTTGGATCGGATTCGACAGGCTCACCCTCATACAGCTCTTTCGGAGGGCAGAAAACGCGGCGCACGTCGGGATCAGCATCGAATAGAGAAAGGAAGACGGCGATGCCCTGAATGATCGAAGTCTTCACTTCGTTGCGGAAGAACTTCCAGTGTTCCCAATACCAGTAGTTGACGCTTTCGAATTGCTGACGATTTCTTATGTCATGCTGTTTGGGCGAATACACCGAGGCACCGATGCTCGTCTCTCTAGTCAGAAACTTTTCCAGCTGCTCAGAGTGCCTGGCGACGTGCAGATTTCTGCTTCCGTCACCGGAAAATCCAAATCGAATCAGCTGGGGTTTGTAGTTTTCGTAATCTTCTTTTGAAATTGCCACGTACGCGGACTGGCCAAAGCGACAACTTGTTTCCGCCAGCAAGTTTTCCAACTCCCCGGAAGAGATCACAGTGCGAAACACATCAACGAGGGTCACATACCCCGATTTGACCTTGTGAAGCACGATGACGTATCGAACCAGATCCGTATAAGACTGCTGCCAGAAAGGTTCCTTCCCCTTGCCCCAGATGGATGTGATGATCGAGGCGATGTTGAAGGCCTGGGCGTATGGATCAAGATCATTGTTTAGGGGGTTGTAACGAATGTCCGATTCGAGGCTGACATCAATGTAGTCGCCTTCACGACCGCAGTCTTTCAAGATGCGCGACAAGTGCCGGCAAAGATCGCCTTTGACTTCCAATACGATGCCCGAGAGTTTCTCGCTCTCATCGTTCGCCTTGTATCCGAAAAGCTGCTGCATGGCCGGTAGGATCAGGCCGCGAGTCTTGCCCGACCCGATTGCGCCAACGGCGATGGTGCCGGTATAGAGGCCACGCTCCGGAACACTCAACCATTGGGGATGTACGGCAGGGACGGGTTCCAGCGGCTGATGACATTCGCCAAGAATTAAGAACAGATGACCACGTTCCGCGGGTTGCGGATATGGAGGCAACAATCCCGCGGCTCGCTCGATCTCCTCCTCATAAAAATGGATGTAGACGAGCGAGAAGCACATGGACAGCACGAGGTACGGCGTCGTGAACAGAAATACGGTGAAACTTCCGATGAAGGCGCGATAGAGATCAGGACGCTCGACAGCCATGTATTGCAACAACGGACTATCAATAGGGATCACAACGAATGCTCGAAGGACGATGCCCGCTGCGATGCTCACACCTGCCGAGAGCGCGAGTCGATGCTGCACGAGCATTCTCGAAGCGAGCTTCAATATTCGAATCAGTCCGTCTACCATATCGTTTGCCTACTGGCGAGCACCTGCAGCAGATTCTGGGCGTGGTTCGGTCTTATCGGCCACTGCAGTTCGTGGCCGCACCGATGCTGCGGTCGGATGCGTCTTCCCCCCATCAGATGGAGCCGCAGATTCCTTGTAAGCCTGAAACTCGCCATCCTGCGACATTGCAAAACGGAGGAGCTCGTTTACCACGTAGTTTCGATCGTTATTCGACCATTCGCACATGAGTGCCAACTCAGTAGCGACCGGTTCCTCGATCGATGCCTGGAGCTTGACGCGATTGACTCGACTGATGCCCTTTTCGATCTTGAACTTGCTCATGACTCACTCCTCGGACTCTGGTTCTGTGAACCGGTTCGGATCAGCATCGGATCAGTTCCGGATACCGAACTGATCTGAGGGCGTTCTGCTTTTGCTCTGCGGTTCGCAGGCAAAGGGCGGGAACGACCAGCGCGTTGGCAGCGCGCGACAGCCGCAGGCGGGGTCGTTCCCGCCCTTTGCCGAATTTTTCCTTCACCCACCCGCACTGGCATCTGGTTGTGGCGTAGTGCCTTGCAACTCTGGCATCCGAGTCCGGACCCGAGGAATGCTATGAGGACCATCGAACTACTCCACTCCCCGATACTTGGGGCCGTTCTGGGGAAATGCGGCATGAATGACGTAGCCGCGAATCGAAACGTTGATTCGTTTTTCCGAATATCGAGCGACAATTTCCTCGTCGGTAATCTCATCTTTCATCCAAGAATCAAACAGCCGATCGTGAGCGGCTGTCCTGTAAATGGTCCTGCCTTCGGCAAGAATTCGTGATTGCTCAAAGGTCGGTGAGGTGAGGCCTCCCTCGAAAATCTCGCGCGCTTCGAGGTAGTTCAGGAAGTGATGGACGCCACGTGGGCACTCGCGTGCGCCGACTGTTGTGGCATCGAGCTTCGGGAAGACTCGGGAGAGCATGCGGCCGGCGTCGAGAAAGTGCCTCTTGGTCTCAGCCACATAGACAATCTCCGAGCTAGGTAACGAGCGAAGGAGTTGCTCGTGGCGGAGCAGAAAGCGCCACAACGGACCAAGGGTTTCGATTCCGTCATCTACGAAGCAGAACGAGATCTTCCTCGGTTGCTTTTCAGTTTCAGACAAAATCGAGACCGGAAAGCGGTCAGGGAAGTAGCAGCGATGCTTGCCTGCCGTGGGCGTCACTAGGTCAAGACTTGGGAGCTTATCCATCGGGATCTGAAGCGTGTTGCGGAAATACTCGAGCTTCTGCGGCTTCGTGCGGAAGAAGTGCTGGTGCGGATGGTCGAGGACATAGTCGAGCGAGAGCAACATGGTCTTAATCGTTTGGTCACTCTTGATTCGGCGGCCCTGTGACTCTGCGATACCGCAGATGCGGTAGGGCAGGCGCGAGCAGAGATGAAAAACGAACCGGCGCTGCTCAAATGGGAGCAGTTGCACATGCTTCTTCCTGAGCGCCTTTGTCAGAAAACTATGGGCCAGTCCTCCATCTTCTTTATGAAGGTAACGATTGAAATGCCGGCGCAGGAAGAAGCCCGAGTGCGAGGCGACCAGCGCGAGGAAGCCAGCTTCTCTCGGCGTATAGCCGAGTCTTTCAATATCCGGGATGGGATCGAAGGTAGACATTACAGGTCCAAAATCTCGCGGAGCATGTGGTGTTCGTCCTCGATGTCTCTACCCAATTGCGCGCGGTCGCGGCTGGCGGCATAAAGGCGGAATCCGGCCTGAGCCTTACTTCGCAAGTGGCCGGGCCGATAAGCGCCGGTTACGACTTCAATGTCGGAGGACCCAACACGCGAGCCCTGGTCGAGGTCATACTCGATGCGGGCGTCTGGGATCTGAATTTGGTTATCAACGTAGGGCAAGCTGAATTTGTTGGCGACTTGCTGTTTGATCTGACCGAGATCACGGTCAGGATCGACCTTGCGTTGAGCATAGAGTGCCCGTTGCACGTCGCGCTTAATTTCAAAGTCGAGGATCACGCGCGGGTTCGACCCGCCGAGATTCTCAATTTGCATCATTTCTTTGAGATACGCACGATAGATTTGTGTGTCGTGCTCCACCTCTCGCGGCTTTACCAGACCCGCGTAAAGCTGCTGATCCTGACGGAGACTCCCGACCTGCCGCACGATCTTCTTACCGGGCCGCGTCAACGTTACGACTTGAATCCGTTCCGGTTCTCGCCACGAGCCGTCACGGCGTGCGTTGACAGAACGCAGCGACACAATGCCTTTTTCTTCCAGATATCGGAGGTCCCGCTCCAGTGCACTGCGGTCGCTGCCATAGACGGTTTCGGCCAGGTCGCGGACTGCCACAACCCGGAAGCGGCCGACTTCCGATAAGGCTTTGATCTCTTGCGGTCTCAGATGAACTCCAATTCCGACCTCATTTCTGGGATCGTGGTCTCTCCGCGGCCTGCGCTCGACACGCGGACGATCGGCGATTTCCATGGGTTTCTGGGTTCGTTCGTGCGGCGGAGACGGAATCTTTGGAAACGAGTTCACGTTGGACAGTTCCGCATTGCGTTCCATACGCAGAGCGAGAACGTCAGGCGGCGGTGGCGGAGGTACCTCCGCAATTCCGTCTGCAACTGGAACCTCGAGCATCTCCAGGTCCCTGGGCCGTCGTCGCTCGTCCGGTAAATCGAGGTCAAGTCGCATAATTACTCTCTGGATTTTTCAGGTTCGACCGGCAAGGTAGGTTGAGCCTGCGAGGCCTCGTCTGTGGTGGAAGCCTCTGGCTTTTTCTTTTTGCCTACGATGATTCGTTTGTCGTAGTGGGGCCAATCCGGTCCTTGGAAAGCATTGGCTTTTCTCTCAAACGCTTCCCTGGCCCGACGAACCCGCTCGATCATGTCGTCAGAGTCGTCGTAGTAACGGCGACTGCGGCGGGGAGGCTCGTCATGCGACGCGGATTCGCGGCGGTCGGTCGCCGGAGTTGGTCGAGCCTCGCGGGCCGGTTCATCGTGTTGCCCAGCTTCTGACGTACTAGGTGCCTGATTGGTGTCTGGAACTTCGATGGGCTGGTCACTGCCGACCGAAGCGTTCCAGAATTTCTGCTGAGAGTTCGTTTTGTCCACTGTGTATCTCCTGGTCGAGGTGTTTGAGTTTTCGTCCGGTATCGCGTAGCCAGAGCTTGCGCTCGATCCAGATGGTCAGGCCGAGAATGTTGGTGAAAAGCAGGAAGCAATAGAAGAGGATGCCGCGCCAGTATTCGTGCCACAGCAATGCGCGCCAGGGGATCAGGAAACGCAATTGGCCCATCAGCGTAAACGCCAGCGCGAGAAAAATGACAATTGCGACGAAGACTGCGTTAGCCACCATTTCGAACTCCTATCAACCGCCAATCGCTTCCAGGATGAAAATGGAGAGGCCACTGGCGGCGGGGAGCGGCCTCTCCGTAAAGGGTGCCGTTCTTCAGAACGGCACCTCATCCTCGGCCGGCCCGGCATCAAGCTGGTCCTCGGGTGGGGCCTGTTCGGCACGGTCGAGCTTCAAGATCGATGTGGCCCGCACTTCCCACACGCGGCGCTTCACGTCCGAGTTCTTCTTGTCGGCATATTCGCGGCTGCGCAGCTCGCCCTCGACAAACAGATGAGTGCCTTTCTTGAGCGAGCTGGCGAATTCACCGAGCTTCCCCCAAACGACAACGCGGTGCCATTCAGTGTGCGAGACGTATTCGCCGGATTTTTTGTCCTTGTATGAACTCTTGGTGGCGAGCGACACGGCTGTAAAGGTCGTTTGCGTCGCTGTGGTGTGCGTTTCGGCGTCTTTGCCGGTGAAGCCGATGAGCGAAATTCTGTTCTGGTACATACGATGTATTCCTCCGTTTCTTTTTCCCGATCTACTCGGGGCATTCAGCCGGAACGGACGCGAGGGAAGGCTGCTCCCAAGTGCCCAGGTGTGCTTTCTTGGAGGGGGCCCGAACCGGGAGGAGCCAAGACCCGAAGGGCGGCGCAGCCGAAGCAGAACACCGTCGTGCCGCCGGGCGCAGCCTGACTTTCCCTTCGCGGTGCCCGAGAAGAGCGGTAAAAGAAAAGGAGGTCACGTGTGGCGGACGGGGATGAGTCAGCGGCGCCGGTTGACCGCAAAACGTCACTCGCACCGCAGAACACCTTCCTAGTGGCAACGCCAATCGAGATAAAGGACACAAAACCGCTATTCATGGCGCTACTCCTGAAAGGCTTGGTCCTCGCGGAAGTAGGTAATGGTCAGTCCGAGCGGATTGATGGGCAGCATCTCATTGCGAACTTGCTCGCGAAACGTATAGACGACATTGGCGGTCCAAAGCTCGCGTTTCTGCTCCGTGTGGTCAAGCGGGCTGGTGAAGATCTTGAAGAACTCGATCCGGGCCCGGAACGGTGGCTGCCGCAGGTCCTCGATGGCGACGTTCTTGACTTCTACGTCGATGTTCGGCTGACTGGGGTCGAGCAAGAAGGAATCGATGACCTTTCCCTTTTTGTATTTCTCAAGGATGGCGTTCTGCAGGTCACCGTTGAGAAAATAGAGGGCGTTCGTAAAATCCTTCCGGATCGTGTAGTGATTACGGCTGTAGTAATCCCGAGTCCATTCGGACAGGAAGTAACGGTTCTCGGCTTCCTGAGGCTTGTAAGCGAAGTTTTGGTAATCCAGAGCCTCGGCGTGGCCGATGTCGTTGATGCGAATAACGAGCGGCTTCGTCGTGCTCAGAGCCATTTGCGCACGGTAGAAAAGTGCCAGGGTCGCCAGAGACACGGCTGCTAGTATGAGGATTGTCAGCTTCAGGTAGGTGTTGGTGACAATCGGATCGCCATACTGCTCCAGATATTTCTGGGCCGCTTCGGAGTGGGTGAAGCGAGATTCGGGGATCATTTGAATGTCTGTTTTGTCCATAGCATCATCCAAACAGGTTCACCCATGTGCCAGTTCTTCCGCCGAGGATGGAGGCGGTAAGGTCAGGAATCTTGAGCAATCCATACACGCAGACCATGAGGGTGACGAACAGCGCTGGCAGGATCATGTAGGCATTCGAAATCGATAGCGGACCGATCACGCCGAACAAACCGAGCAACACCTTTGCAAAAATGAACAGGAACGCCGCAGCCACGACCTGATAGAAGGAAAAGCCTAAAAAGGCCTTAAACCATCCCCAGAACAGCCAATCGAGCTTGGGTACGATCAGAAACGGCACGAAGATCGGGCCGATCAGCACACACACTGCCGTGGCAACCAGGCCGTAGGCGATCACGGCAAAGGCGACACCCTGGGCAATGGCCAGTGCGATGTAGATGGCAAAGAAGGTCAACGCTTCATGAAAAGAAAAGATTCCGGGCGGGCTGCCGAGCTGCTCTTCTGCCGTGGTGATAGCGTTGGCGATCTGGTCGGCCTGGTTGCTCTCGATCTGATTCGAGAGGAATTGAGCCTCGCGTGTGACCAGGTCGCTAAAGCTGTATCCCATGCCGGGCACCGGGCTGCTGTAGTACGTCTCCATGCCGAGACCGAAGGCGATGAGTAGCAAGAGGTCGGCAAACTTGGCGAAGTTGAAGCCAGGACCGCCCTGAGCGGAACTCAGGGCGGCCTTCACACCGAACCAAGCCAGCAGAATCACTGCGAGACCGCGAAACAAGCTCAGTCCCATGGATTCGAACAGGCCCAGGTTCGAGTTCAGCAAATCGCTGATGGCTTGCGCCAAGAACGAAAAAGGATTCACTGGCATCGTTAGTGTCCGTTGGTGCTGAAAGTAATGCTCTGAATGCTTTGGCTCGCGCCGTTGTTGATCTTTTGCATGGTGAGCGGGAAATTCTCTTGGAACGAGATTGCCTGATTGATGTTGCGGTTCTGCGCGTCAATGGCTTGCTTTTGGGCGATCATCTGTTGCTGAATGCCGACCGCAAGTAGCTGGTTGGTGTCCTGTTGCGAATGCAACTGGATCAGGTTGGCGGAATTGATTTTTCCGAGCACGGCCATCTCGGATTGCTGAGTGGGATCGGTTGAGTAGGAGTCGGATTCAAGGTTCGAAATCTGTTGATTCAAGGACTCGGAGTGGGAGCGGATCTGGCCGAGGGTAGTCAAACCGCCCGTGGTCATCCCCTGTGCCAGGTCGGATGTGGCGTACTGGTTCTGGATAGTCGCTTGTGTCGGTGCATCGAGCTGTCCAAACTGCGACTGTGGAAAACGATTAGGCTGGACAACCGCAGCAGTGTAGCCAGCAAGTGACTGCTGCGGAGTTCCGTAGTTCAGTGCGGAAACCCAGGCACCAGTGTTTCCGTAGGTGTTGGGCGCGTTCAGGTTCGTCCACAATGCGAACTGCGCTTTGTACCGCTGGTACAGGTTCTGCGGCATTTGCGACATGTAGTGGGCGAGGTTGTAGGACTGAATGATCTGATCCCTGGTTTGGTTGGCCGTCGTGTACATCTGCCCCATCTGCTTGAATTGCTTGACGGCCTCACCAAAATTGCTGGCGTCAAATACCGCCCACTGCGCGTATGACGGCGCGGCAGTGAGGCAGAGGGCGAAAAAGAGAAAGCAATACCTCAGTGTTTTCACGCGGATGCTCCTTTCGTCGTGAACCGGTTGCTATTGTTTGGTTGTGGAAGTATTCGGCGGCTTCTTCGTGGAAGATGGCCGAGTACTCAGGGCATTCATGGCTTGGTTAATCGAGCTCTGATTGAGGCAGGCCTTTCGCTGGGCATCTGTCGCCGTCTTCAACCACTCGGCTGAGCACGGAATCTGCCGTTCTCGCTGACGTTCCGCCTCTACGGCCTGGGCGTCAGTTGTCGACGGGCGCGCCGTTGGCGTTGGTTTGTCAGCCTGCTTCGGGGCGGAACTGCAGCCAACTAGCAGGCACGCGGTTAAGGGAATGAGTTTGGGTAAATTCATAAAACGTCCTCAAATGTTCGGTGAAACTGTGTGATTCTCGTACGCTGGCAATAGGAGATCCTGCGTGAAATAAACCTTCACGCGATGGCCCTCGCGAATCGTGATGGTCGGAGGAATATTCAGAAATCGATCGAGCACTTGAGTGCTTGACTGCGAGATGCTCCCCGCAATGCCCGAGCGGTAGGCTTCGCTGCCGTTTTGGTAGAGACCGGCATTGGCGTTGCTGCTCTCAGCGGCACCGGCAATGATGCCAAGAGCAATCGACGAACCAAATATTTGGAGATAGTGGTTGTTCACCTGATCTTTCAACCCGGTTTCGCCGATCTGGTTCAGCCCGCGGAACTGGTCGAGGTCCACGGTGTAGCCGTCAGGCATGATCATGCGGTGGAAAGCCACGGCCAAGCGACGCTGGCCGAAACCGGACACCTTGCTGGTCTCACCCAAAACAAACGTGCCTTCGGGAATCAAGACATGCTGGCGATCATGGGAATAAACAGGATTGGTGACCATGACTTTCACCGGACCGGAAAAGTCGCCGTCGAGACGATTCAAGAGCGCAGCTTCGAGTTCTGTTCCTTCAAAGACCACGTAGGGCTGTCCCTGGGCGGAGTTCACGTTGATGCTTGCCGGTCGCTTCTCTGCCGACGGAGTGCCAGGGACGGGTGGGGAGGGCTGTGCGCCTATCGTCGAATAGGCCGGAGCTCCGATCTGCGGAACTGGCGATGTTCCCGCTTGCGAGAAAGCGGATAGCGCTTTCGGATCAACTGCGTGCTCTGCGGAGAAGGCGAAATTCGAGGCAAAACGCGAGTTGTAAGCGAGTTCGCGTTCATGCTGAACGAGCGGATCGGGTGGCGGCTGCGGCGCGGCGGTTGCGGGGCCACCCTGAGGATCTAGCGGCTTTGCTGATGTGGAAGATGCTGCGAGGCTCCGAGCTTCGGCAGTCAACTGCTTCTCAAGCTGAGCCTTTTGTGCGGCGCGCTGCTCGTCAGACAACTCCTGGCCGAAGTCACTGATCTTTTTGTCGTTGCCTTCGGTGATCAACATCGTCGGCTCTTTGCGCTGGGTCTTGGCGGCCGGCTGAGCGTGATTGTTCGAGAACATCACTGCCGCCACGATCACCAAAGCCACTCCGGCAATAACATAGGTCTGCGCCTGTTTGGGGATTGCTCCTTCGGGTCGCACCACTTTGTCTCGCAGCTTCGGCGGCTGATCGGATTCGGGAAGTTTCATCTGTTCCTCTGTCATAGGCTTACTGCTCCCGGCGCTCGAAATCCATGTGTTTTTTGCCGATTTGTAAATAGCCACGATCGACCACCTTGGGGATCACGTAGGTGCCGTCGCGCAACTCGAAGCTGACCGAATTTGGTTTGCCGTCCTTCACTTCATAAACGGCGAACTTTTCTGTCGCGATGGACTTGATGTAGGTGAAATCGGCGTCGTGATAGATGGCCTGGATATCGAACGGCTTATCGGCGCGATAGATGTAATCGAATTTCAAAGACTTGGTCGGATACTGACTGCGGAATTCCTCAACCTTCCGGCTGGCATCGAGCTGCGTGGCTTGTGCCTGCGTCTTGAATGCTTCCACATCACTCGCCGGGACAAATTTGGAAGGCGAGTTAATGGTCGACACCAGCGACGGATCGCTAGGCTCAATGAGCACTTTCAGGTCGGGCTCACCGTCCGCGCCGATCTCATCCAGCGTGAAGGAATAGACGTTGCCCTTGTCGGTAATCAGGTTGAGGTTCGAGTGAATGCCGGTCTTGGCAGGATGCAGGAAGCAATAGTTCTGAACGGCCTCGATGACCCAGAAATCCCGGTCGCCGGTGGCGGCCTCCATGATCTTTTCTCCCGATGGGATTTCAACGAGGGTGGTGTATCGCATCTTCGCCCGAATCGGAACGATGTCATTTGCGTGGTAGTGGACAACGCGCGTAGCGCTGTCCGCGGCGCTGAGCACGGATGCTCCAGCGAGTAGGGCGGCGAGAAAAACAGATCGATTCAAGACTCCTCCGGTTTTACTCAGACTGTGAAACAAAGGGAAACTCCTTGGCGAGTCGCGAAAGGCCCTCGACCGTTCCGTAGCGGTCGAGATATTCGCGCTTGCGCACGTTGTCTTTCGGGTTGTTGGTCGCCATCCAGTAGGAAAGCGAATCCACATTGAGGCGTGCCTTCTTCGATCCCGCGTGCTGCTTGATCAGCAGATCGCGCTTCGGAACCAGACTCGAAAGTAGGTCAAGCTCAGTGTCATTGAAGTGGAAAATCTCGGCGTATAGCCGGTGGTCAATGCTGGGATTAGCCAGAAATATCTTGGTCGCGCAGCACTCGTTCACCACCGCCAGCATGTCCGACTGCACAAGTTCGTGGACGGACTGCGTGGCGAGGACCATGGCGGCGTTTTTCTTGCGCCAGGTCTTCTCGGCTCGCGTGATGTAGTCGCGAATCGTGCGATTACGGAGAAAAATCCAGGCTTCGTCCAGAATGAAGGCCTTAAACGTCGCGGTCAGCGCGGGGTCTTCAACCTGGTTTGAGGCGCGGTGCAAGACATAGAACAGAAGCGGTTCCAGCACATCGGGGTACTGCTGCATCCCGTCAAAGTTGAAAGTCTGAAAGCGGCTGAAAGTAAGTGAGTCCTGAACATTGTCGAAGACGTATCCAAACTGTCCGGCGCGCGTCCAGCGGTGCAAGCGCTCTCCGAGTGGGCCGAGCATCGATGCGAAGTTGGTCAGGGTCCGGCTGTCGGGTTCCAGCTTGTACATCCGCTCAACGCCGGCATACAGTCCCTTTTCATCTTGCGCGGTGAGTTCGTACTTGCCGCCCGCCTCGATCAACACTTTTGCGAACAGGTAGAGAAAATTGAGATTCTGCCGGCTTGGCTCCAGGTAGAACGGATTGATGGTGAAAGCCCTGGATTCGAGGCCGACATTGAGGTACGATCCGCCGAAAATCTGCGTGAGGCTCTCGTATCCGCCGCCGAGTTCGAAGATGTAGGTAAACGGTTCGTATTTTTGGAGATTCTGGATTAGAAAATTCAGCAGGAAGGATTTCCCTGAGCCGGTGTAACCGAGGATCAAGGTATGAGCGACATCCTGCTCGTGCAGATTCAAATAATTAGGAGTGGCGTGGTCGGTTTCGAGAACGGCAAGGTACTCGCTATTGAGATGTTCGTTCCGTTGGCGGCCCTGGTCAATGGTGAAAAGGAATGACACGTCGGCGTAGTTGGTATTAAGCATCTGTTGCTTGCGCAGATTGAATTGATAGTTGCCGGGAACCGTGGCAAAGAACGCATTCAGCAGGTTGTAGCGCTCCTCATAAAGCAGACCGTCCTGTGTGGTAACGACCTTCTGGAACTCGGGAATGGCCTCTTCGACTTTGGTTTCATCTTTGTCATAGAGGACGACCGACAGTGTGAATTCTCCGAAGTATTTTCCTTCGTTGCCGATCGCTTTCAGGCACTCACCCAGTTCCTGAACTGCGGCCTGCTTGGAGTCGTCCACCAGATCGTCGTTTGGACCGCGATTCTGCTGGTCCTGGATGTTCGATAGAAAGCTGGTCTTGGTGTTGTGGTGGTGGCGACGGCGGGACGCAATCTCCTTGCGTGCTCGAACGTTATCGATGGCGCGCCATTCGGAAACGACGTGGAAGTTTGTTCCGATCTCAAACAGTTCTTTGAGCAGAAGTGGCCGAGTTTCGCTGGGCAATTCCTTCAGCGTCAATACCCGCACCCAATAGTCGTCGAGGTGCAGGCGACCGCGGTGAGCCTCGATTTCCGAGTCGCAGAGTTGGAAATCGAGGTAACGACTCCCGTGGAGGCAGGAGTTCATGATCTTGAAGGGGCCGAAATTGATGAAGCGCCGCAAGGTGCGGAATGCTTCTTCGGCCCCTAGCAGCTGGATCTCGACGAGATCGCTGAGCTGCCCAATCAAACTGGAAACCTTCTGTCGTAACAGCAGGTGGTCACGTTCAATCTGCTGGCGGAGGAAAATTCGCTGTTTGTCGCCAGAAAATAGCGCATTGAGGTCGCCCAAGGAGCCACCTACATCTGCCGGCAGTTTGCGCAGCGCCTGCCAAAGACTGGCTTTGGCGTAGCTGCCCTGAACCAGGACGATCCAGTACAAGTCAATCGAGTACAGCCTGTCGGCCTTCGACGCGAAGTAGGCCATGCGCTGCTCAATCGCGGCTCTGACCAAGGGGTTCGCATACTGCTCGTGCGGAATCACGGGCTCGTTCGTCTTGAAAAGTGCCTGATAAACGCGAATGCGAGAATCCATCGTCCGGAGAGCGGCTTCTAGCCGCTTGACCGAATGATCGCGGCTCGCGTGGTCCAGGCTCTCGTAGTCAATCCCTTTGACCCGAAGCACTACGCCGAGATCGCCGGACTTCGTGAGGAAGGTCTCTTCATCCCAGAAGCCGTACAGGTTGACGTGCGACTGCAGGGCTCCCGATTCCTTCCAGTCCTTCACGATTCCGCTCAACTTAAACATCGCGTCTGATCCTTATTTCAGTTGGCTCCCATTTCATGGGATCATACCGGGGCTTGAACTTGGCTGAGTTCAGCAGCACGCGCAAAATCTCGGTATCGAATTTGGTGGCCTGCTGTGCTGCAATCAACCCGACGATGAAGAGCAGAATCCCGCCCATCAGGCTATGCAGGAGGTTGAAGACTCCGGCTCCCGAGAGCAGAGCGACGAAGAACAAGCGCCGCTCCGCTCCCAGGATCGTCAGTGGACGATTCATGACCTTGTAAACGCGGTTCGAGCGCACGGCGGACTATCCTCCAGGGAAAAGCCACGCCATGAAGTTCACAGCGCCCACAGCCATGCCAATGCCAAAGACGATGCCGGCGAACACACGCTTAGACTGGCCTTCCCCGAAGGCGAACATCAGTCCGCCGACGACGATTGCCACTAGGCTTAGCCCGGTGGCGATCGGGCCGGTGAAAGCGGTTTTGAGGACGTTTACCGCGTTGTCCCAAGGATCATTGCCGCCCTGTTGGGCGTAAGCTGGCGCTGCGAGGACGAGGGCGGCGCCAATGCGCAATAGCGGACGCCGCAGTTTCTGCGGAAGGAATTTGCCTGCGGATACACGAATCTTGTTCACCCGGAAGTTCTCCTGTGCGGTTCTTTTTGAACTGCAAGTGATTGAGTTCTTGGTGAGAGTAGGGGGCGGGACAAAAAGAGTCCAAGACTTCTTTGGCGCGGATTGATAGCAGCAGGCTATAAAAAAGCGGAGTCCCGAAAGGGACTCCGCGAAGTCGGATGATGCGGGGTTAAGCGCTTGCTGGCGCGGTGTTGACGGTTGGCTCCGGTCTTGTCTTTTTCGCAGCCGCTGCTTTGCGTTCCTTCTGTTTCGCTGCAAAAGTCTCAGCCACAGCTTTCCCGATTTTGTCTGTATCCACACGATAGCGCTTCGCCGCGTCCATAAGCCGGTCGCCTGAAGCACTGCTCCGTTGGTACGCCGAATCCAGCAGGCTGATTTCGAGAAGGAGCTTGGAGATTTCCGCCTCGTCGCATTTGCCGGCCTGCTTCGCCAGAAGCTCTTGCTCTGAGGCAGAGGCATTAGCCTCGACCTTGTGCCGCTTTGCCAGCACCGGAACTTGGCTGTGCGACAGGCCATGGATCATGTGTTCGGCAACCGCCAATAAATCGGCCTTCTTGAGCGGTGCCGAAACCCGTTGCAGCACCGCAGCCAAGATGCGGTGGCGGGTGGTGATCGCCAGCTTCTCTTTCTCAATCCGTCGCCGTTCCTCCACCCGCTCCCGTTCGATCTGCTGCGGGGAAGGCGTGTTGGGATGGTGGATGCGGCAAGCTGGATCGGCGCACACCTTCACGACCTGGCCGCGTTTGCCGCCGTCCATGACGATTGCGTCCTGCATCTTTGTGCATGGCCTCTGCAGTGCGGACTGTTTTGCCGGACTGCCGTTCGGCTTGAGTTTCTTGATTTCGAGTTCCAAGTAGCGATTTCGTCCCAACGGAGCGCCCTCGCGAGTGTTCCACGCGGAGGAAATCTGGACGAGTTGCGGTTTGGCTTCCAAGGTTCGAGTTACGGAAGCATCAATCTTGGCTCGAAAGCAGTTCGGATCGGTACACGAATCCTTGCGGACGACATCGCCAAACAAGAGCCTGTTAAATCCCGTCCGCTTCGGGCAGTTGACGCAGGACCCTGCTGCGGGTACCAGCGTTTCATCCTGTTTATCGAACGGAGCTGACGCCAATTGCAGCAGGATGTTGGACTCTATCCATACCGCCAACTCACGAACAGGAATCAAGGTCTGTGTGTTGCCTTCGCTCGTCCACATACTGCGGAAGGCCGCGTTGAAGGCTTCCTGCTGTTGCGACGCCGGGAGTTTGGCGAGCACCAGAGCGTGGCCTACTGCGATCCGATCTTTCAGGAACGCCTCGGCCACGGGTGGAATCAGATCAGCGAGCCGGATGCGACCGTAGATGTACGCCTCGCTTTTTCCAGCCCTGGCAGCCAGATGCGAAATGTTGTAAGGCTCTCCAAGCTCTAAAAGCGATTTGAAACCCAGAGCCTCCTCCAGCGGATGGATGTCTTCACGTTGTAGATTTTCGACCACGCGGGCTTCTGTGGCCTCAGCATCGGTGAGTTGGACGACTCGGACCGGAACGCTTTCGAGTTCTGCCATTCTCGCGGCTCTGAGTCTGCGTGCTCCGGCTACGACTTCATACTTGCTTTCATCCAGTTCCCGAACCAATAACGGCGCGAGAATACCCTGCGCCTTAAAGCTGGCTGCGAGTTCCTCAAGGCTCTTTTCATCGAATCGCTTGCGCGGATTATTGGCAGACTCTACAAGACACGTAACTGGAAGGTTGCGATACTCTTTGTCGATTACTGCATTTTGCATAGCTTGCATGACTGTTTTCTCCTTTTCTAGTTGTAATGATTTGGGTTGGTGCTAGCGCACAAATCAGGCGCTTGCGCCAGAATGCAGGTGATTTTGTTAGCTATGCGGCTGCGGCCACCGCAGGTGGCTCGGGGGCGATGCCCCCGAGGATCACAGCAGCGGTTTGTTGGACGGCTTCCAAGCTCTCGCGTAGGAGATTCGCGTCTCCGTGCCAGATTTGGATGTAGTCCTGTGAGGCGGTTCCGGTCTCAAGCCCCAATGCTTGGCAGACAACAAAGGCCACTGCTTCGGCCTCGGTTTCACGAACCTGCTTGGTAGTCAAGGTACGGCGGTCGCCGCGATGAAGAAGTTCGTGCGCCGTCTCGTGAACCAGCGTTGAGAATTCCTCGGCGGGCTGCAGTCCCAGAAGCAAAGTGATTTTGCCTCCGTGAGAGAGTCCTTTTGCCGGGGCAATACGTTCGGAGTAATTCACTTCGATGCCGCGTCCCTCGACGAACTTAAAGAGGCGCTCACGGTTACCACCGACATCGCCCTGCACATCGGTGAGCGCAGGAAGCTCTTTCCCTTCCGTTTGGCTTATGTCGAAGACGTAGACTGCGCGGAATCCGCAAAGTTGCGGTTCCGGTTTGCGCTCGTCGGCTGTGTTGTGGGTATCTATGTCGGTCGCGATTTCGTTCTGGCGCGACCTTCGGTTAGCGACCATCGGGGCTAGAATGAGGATTCCTTTCTCCCCACGTTTGACGAAGCGGCCAAGCGAGTTCCATGCCCGAATGCCCGCTACATTGGTTGCGTCTGGCTTTTGCCTCGCAATCAGCATTACATTGCCGAACGAGTACGTGTGAAAGCGGGCCATCGCTGCAAGGTACTGCGTGAGTACCGCGCTCTGTCCAGATTCCAGTGACTGCACGAGGTAATCGACTGCATCTTTGGTTTTGCTCTTGATGTCTTCTAATTTCATTTTTTGTTCCCCTTCCGCCGGTTTCGGCTGTTTTTGGTCTTCACAGAAGCGCAGCGGCCAAAAACAGACGAAACTGGTGAAAGGGATAGAACGGAGCCGAAGGAGGGTGGCAGGGCGCGAGGGCGGCGCGATGTCTGCCAAATGGGGTTGGGTTTATTTGGCGCGACACCGGCGCATCAGCCCGAGCGACCGTCCGAGCCGCGGCTCAGCGGCGTCCACCCGGAAGAGACGGAGTGAGAGAAAAGAGGCGTGGCTACCGAGGGTTTAACAAGTGTGTTGCGGCAGGGGTAGGTACGGGTATGACTCACGGCCGATTATCCATTGTTTCATTGACGAAGCGACAAATCCTGCCTTGTTGGACCGCGCAGTGTGCGGGTTATGTGCCTCTGTTGCCAGCCAGGAGGAAAGTCTGTGGCTCGCAAAGTTGGCCAGAATCATCGCACGAGCACAGATTACCTGGCATCCCAGGGGCCCGTTTATGGACCTCACCGGTCGTTCATGTTACCGATTTGCTGGAAACAAGAGCCGATAACGCTGGTCGAATCTGCCCGATGTGGAGCGTAACCGTAGCCGGAACTGTTCGATCGGCGATACGCGATGCTCTCCGAACGGCGCGAAGAAAGGAAACGGCAGAACGCAACATCGTAGAGCAGGAACATAAGCTCTATGCGGGAACGATCTGATGTGTTTCACATTGTCGGAGGTCTTGAAGCCGAAACGATGAGAACTTCTTGATGGCAAGAATAGAGATTCTTCATCCTAGGATCGTCGGCCTTTAGTGAGGTCGCGTTTTCGTGTAACGTGTTTACGAATCTCAACCGCCAGACGGAAACCAACAGGATGGCTGAACCAGAACCATTGGAAGATGCCTGCCGGGAAGGAATGTAATGGAAATTAAGGGTAACCAAGCTACCGAGGAGTCCGGGAGGCAGGCTCCGACGGCAAGGCGCGAACACGTGGCCTCGACCTCCGGCGATGTTTGTGAGGCGCAGGTAGCAAAGCTGCGTCAGCTCTTCCCCGAGGTCTTCGTCGAGGGAAAGATCGACTTTGAAAGGTTGAAGACAACACTCGGCGCTGCTGCCGATGGCGGGCCCGGTCGCTTCCATTTCAGCTGGGCTGGGAAAGATGATGCGATAAGCCTGTTGCAGACTCCCAGCTCAGGCACGCTGATTGCTTGCCCCGAGGAATCGGTCAACGGAGAATCGACGACAAATGCTTTTATTGAAGGGGATAATCTTGAAGTTTTGAAGTTGCTGTTCAAATCGTACTTTGGCCGAGTCAAGCTGATCTACATTGATCCGCCGTACAACACCGGGCAGGATTTTGTCTATCCCGACAATTACGCCGACCCGTTGAAAACGTATTTGCAGGTGACTGGGCAGGTGGACGTGGAAGGCAATCTTCTTACGAGTAACCCAGAAACCGGCGGACGCTACCATTCGGCGTGGTTGTCGATGATGTATCCGCGTCTCTTCTTGGCCCGGCAACTTCTCAACGAGGACGGTCTGATCTGCATCAGCATCGATGACCACGAAGCCCATCATCTTCGCTTGATCATGAATGAAGTCTTCGGCGAAGAGAATTTCATAGCTAACATCATTTGGCAGAAAGTGTATGCCCCGAAGAATTCAGCCATCCACTTCTCAGAGGACCACGATTACATCCTCTTATACGCGCGGGATGCGGCCAAGTGGAGGCCGACGCTTCTCGCCCGAACTGAGGAAGCAAATGCACGTTACGATAACTCCGATAACGACCCTAGAGGAGTGTGGAAGCCGGGCGATCTTACTGCCCGGAACTACTATAGCGAGGGTCAGTACGAAGTCACCGCTCCAGGAGGGAAAACCTTCAAGCCTTCCACCGGCAACTACTGGCGAGTCAATCGCACGAAATTTGATGAACTAGATAAGGATAACCGAATATGGTGGGGAGAAAACCGGAACAACATGCCAGCTTTGAAACGGTTTCTGACCGATGTAAGACAGGGCATGGTTCCGCAGACCTTGTGGACCTACGATGAGGTCGGGCATACGCAAGAGGCCAAAAAAGAGCTAATCGAATACGTCAAATACGAGAACACCGATAATGTTTTGGATACTGTGAAGCCGACGCGCCTTATCAAGCGGCTCCTTCAGATTGGAACGAGTCCGAAGGAGAGTGACTTAGTTCTGGATTTTTTCGCGGGTTCATGCTCAACCGCTCATGCTGTGCTTGCGCTAAACCGAGAGGACGGAGGCAACCGAAGATTCATCTGCGTTCAGCTTCCGGAAGCGCTGCCGAAGCCAGAAAGCAGCCTGAAAAATCTGACGGACGTGGGCAAGACACGGCTTTGCAACGTGATTAAGGAGTTGGAAAGGAAGGTCGCCAATGGCCTACCTCTAGAGTCCAGCGCGAATCCGGAAGACCTCGGATTCAAAGTTTTCAAACTGGCGAAGCCCAACATTCACCGTTGGGAGGCGGAAGAAGAGCGTGACCCTGATTCTTACGCCCAAAAACTTTCTCTCTTCAATGATCCTCTGGTGGCAGGTTGGAAGCCCGAGAACGTGATTTGGGAAGTGGCTCTGCGCGAAGGGTTCGGCCTAAATACGCGGTTCTCGCCGAGAGAGCTTCCGAACGGCAACCGGGTATTCGAAGTCACTGATCCTGACACGGCGCAGAAGTTCATGATCTGTCTGGACGATAAAGTTGGCGCCGATTTGTCAAAACACTGCGAATTGCGATCGGATGATTTGCTGGTTTGCCGGGACATGGCTCTTGACGACTCTGCCGCAGCGAATCTAGCTCTCCAGTGCCGCCTCAAAACAATTTGAGGAGAACGATACGTGCGACTACAGTTTGACGGAAATCAGCTTTTCCAGCTCCGGGCTATCGAATCCGTTGCCGACCTCTTGCGAGGGCAGCCGCGTCGGATTGCGGACTTCGCTACGGCGGAGCCGGGATCAATGTTCGCTCCAGTGAGAAACCGGCTCGATCTGGACGAAAAACAGCTCATAGAGAATATGCAGGCGGTCCAGAAATTGAACGGCCTCACGCCCGAACAGGCTCTTCAGACCATTGATGACACGATCCCTACCGGTTTCGGACCGCTCGAAATCCGCTTTCCGAATTTTTCGGTAGAGATGGAAACCGGGACCGGCAAGACGTACGTCTACGTGCGAACGGCCCTGGAGCTCAACCGCCGGTACGGTCTCCGCAAGTTCATTGTTGTTGTACCCTCGGTCGCGATACGGGAGGGAGTCATTAAGACTCTCAAGATCACCCAAGATCATATGCGGGCGCTCTATGACAATGTCCCCTATCGCTACACCGTTTACGATTCCAAAAGCATCGCCAAGGTCAGGCAATTTGCCCAGAGTGATTGCGTGGAACTGCTCGTGATGACGATTGACTCCTTCAACAAAGAGGACAATGTCATTCGACAAAGCACCGACCGATTGCAGGGGTCAACTCCACTCTTTCTCGTGCAATCTGCGAGGCCAGTGCTGATTCTGGATGAACCGCAAAATATGGAGAGCGAAACTCGCATCAGGGCGTTGGCGAGCCTCCACCCGTTAATGGCTCTGCGTTATTCTGCGACGCACCGGAACCCATACAACCTGGTTTATAGGCTTACGCCGTTTGAGGCATATCGTCAGTCGTTGGTAAAAAAGATCGAAGTCGCCTCCGTTGTCAAAGAAGACGATTACAACCAGGTGTTCGTACGAGTGAACGAAATTCGCACTGCCGGAAAAACCGTGCAGGCTAAGATTGCGATTCATCAGCGAATGGCCAACGCCGGCATCAAGGAAAAGGCATATCTTTTCAAGCCGGGACAGAGCCTAAGAGACAAGGCAGACCGGCCAGAATACGCCAGTTTCGTTATCGACGAGATCAAGGTCGCGGACCAGGTTGTTTGCTTTAAGAACGGAATCGAAATCGGCACAGGTCAAACACAGGGCGGTGACCAAGCGGCCCTATTTCGGGAGCAAATCCGATACGCAGTTGAGGAGCATTTTCGTAAGCAAAAACGGCTGCGGCCCATGGGTATCAAGGTCTTGTCATTGTTCTTCATTGATCGTGTGGAGAATTACTTGGGAGAGCCTCCAGCCGAGCGAGGAATCGGTCGCGTAGATGGCCTCTATCCCGGAATCATCCGGGAGTTGTTCGACAATGCATTCCAGGAATTGAAGGCCAAGTATCCCGAGTTTGCCGATAAGAACCCGGCGGAGGTTAGAGCCAGCTACTTTGCGCAAAAGAACCGGCGCGGCGGAATCGTCGAGAGCGTCAATTCCACGAATGGCCAAAGCGCGGAGGATCGCGCCGCTTATAACTTAATCATGAAGGACAAAGAGAGGCTGCTATCGCTCGACGAGCCGGTGTCTTTCATTTTCTCGCACAGCGCTCTACGCGAAGGCTGGGACAATCCGAACGTTTGCCAGATCTGCACCCTGAACCAAACTGTTTCTGAAGTTAAAAAGCGGCAAGAAGTAGGCCGCGGAATGCGACTGGTAGTCAATCAAGAGGGCCAGCGCGTTGCGGATGGGAAAGTGAACGTGTTGACGGTAGTGGCAAACGAGAGCTATGAACTTTTCGTCTCGACGTTGCAGGCTGAAATGGTAGCCGCGTTCGGCAAAGAGGGTGCCGCTCCGCGGCCCGTCAATGTGCGAGAGAAGCGAATTGCAAGACGGAGGCCCTTGGATACCTTGCCAGAAGAGTTTCTTGCCTTATGGGAGAAGATAAAACCCAGAACGCGTTATCAAGTCACTATCGACACCGAGAAGCTGATCAATGAAGTTCTGAGCGCGCTTGACCGACTGAAGATCGACGCCCCGAAAATCGTGGCTTCCAAAGCAGAGATCACAGCGCATGAAAAAGAAGACCGGTTGGACTACCAACATTTTGGACACAGAGTGCTGGCGACGCTGCCAGGGCGTGATGCAGTGCCAAATGTCGTCGAGATGATAGAAGATTTGATCGTACATATCACGCCGCCGATCAAACTCACTCGAAAAACGCTGGCCACGATCGCTACCAGGACGGTAAACCGACAAGCCGCTCTGGATAACCCACAGGAGTTCGCCCTCCAGGCTGCGCGGATTGTGCGTGAGAAAGCCATTCAACAGCTGGTGAATGGAATTCAGTACTACAAGGATGGAACCTGGTACGACATGAGCGAATGGGTGGAAGAGGAGGAAACGGTCTCCGACAGACTCATCCCCGTGAATAACTCAATTTACGATTACATCGTGGTGCAGTCCGATACCGAAAAGAAATTCGCCGAGAAGTTGAAGCGAATGAAGAATGTGCGCTTGTTTATAAAGCTTCCGGCCTGGTTCAAAGTCACAACCCCAGTCGGGCAGTACAACCCTGACTGGGGTCTAGTCATGGAGCAGGTTTTCGGTGAAGACGGTCCCCTTCTTTACCTTGTCCGGGAGACAAAAAGCACCACGGCGGCGGATGATCTTCGCGGAACAGAGAATCAAAAGATTCATTGCGGCGAGCGGCACTTTCGCGGTGCGCTGGGAGTCGACTATCGGGTTGTCACCTCGGCAGACGACCTACCGTAGTGGAAACCGAGTCGTCTAGAAATGATGTAAGACGAGAAATCAACCTTCTTCACTGCTCGATCGAAGCGTCGGAATGTTCCAACTCAGAATTCCGCAAACAGAAGTGTTTGAAGTCAGGTTCTTGGGATAGCCTTGAAACCATGTTGGTTGTTCCGATTCCCGAGCGGGAATTCAATCTTTACGCCCTCGCTCTGCCAGAGGGTCCGAATTTTGATCCTTACGTCGTCGTGTCTGGCTGGCAATGCGACAATGCCAGAAGTGTTGGCGGCGTGTTGGTCGATCACGACACTGGCGATTTCGCGGTCCGCGTGTTTCGCAGGCGGCTCGATCACTGTTTCGTCGTAACGTCCAGCAAGTCGGGATTTGATTCTCACGAGTCTGCCCTGATAGAGCTGACGGCCGCGATGCGTCCTGGGGAGCCACCCGAATCGATCCGGCCCGGAATCAAGAAGAGGCCGTCGCTGTTGGAGTCGGGAAAGAAGACGCTGGGCGAAAGCTTTAAGCTGCTCACACAAACACCTAACCACGTTCCCGCGGCAATCGCCGTTGGCGAGATATATCTCGCAATGCCGAATCCGGACGACAATTTCGTACCCGACTTTCAAACCACGAACTTCGACTCGCGTCTGTTCGAACTCTATTTGGTGGCTGCATTTCGGGAGCAGGGCGTCACGGTGCTACAGGATTATCAATCTCCAGACTTCTTAATCCGCCGTGCCGGCCATGAATGTTTCGTCGAGGCCGTCACCGCAAACCCAAAAGAGCTGAAGATTCAGGGGCTCACTTTTCCAAAATTCGCGCCCGAATCCCAGGAGGAACGACTCCTTGGCGCTCCTGCCGTGCGATTCGCGAAAACCCTGAGAAGCAAGATCCAGCGGGGATACGAGAAGCTTCCGCATGTCCTGGGGAAGCCGTTCGCACTAGCAATTGCGGATTTTCACGCCCCGAGCTCAATGGTCTGGAGTAGAGAAGCTTTGCCGTCGTACCTGTATGGGGTCCACGCGAAGGTCGAAATAGGTCCGGACGGACCGCGCGCTGTTGGATCGGTCGTCGATAAGCTGCTCGGTCCCGAAGGGATTCCGGCGGGTCTGTTTCGCGATCCGGCGATGTCCTACCTTTCTGCCGTCATTTTCAGCAATGCAGCCACGCTGGGAAAGTTCAATCGCATGGGATTTCTCGCGGGCTGGCAGCCACCCGGCCTTAAAATGGTTCGGTCCGGAATCTTCTTCAATCCCGCCC